>Ga0208262_1000198_pt1 | contig 25092 bp, 23 predicted proteins | sample LakWasMet15_LOW5_2_FD_183863 | JGI IMG/M metagenome (GOLD analysis project Ga0208262, IMG submission 183863) | Freshwater sediment methanotrophic microbial communities from Lake Washington under simulated oxygen tension - Sediment Metagenome... | ecosystem: Environmental > Aquatic > Freshwater >... | reverse complement strand
AATTCGATTTAATAAAAGCAAAAAAAAACATTGCAACAAGAAATAGATTAAGTAACATTCGTCCAAATATTGTTATTGATTATAATAATTATATTGATAATTTTTATACAATTCATAATATTGGTAATTCTATTTATACTGGTGATGAAGAAGTTGATTTAAGAGGTTGTTATACAATTATAACTGAAGCAAGAGATAATCTTTTAAGTAGAATTATTAGTTCACAAACAACCCATTTTAAACATATTTGTCCATATTGTCTTTTATTACCTAGAACTACATATGACCATTACATTCCTGAAGGTTCATATCCTGAATATAGTGTTTTATCTAAAAACTTAATACCCTGTTGCACAACTTGTAATGGAAAAAAATTAGCTTTTTGGAGAGCTAACGGAAATAGAGCAATTATTCATTATTATAATGATTTAATACCTAATATTCAATTTTTATTTGGAAATCTTGAATTCGATAATAATGTTCCATCTATTAGTTTTAATATTAATCAAACAGAAGGAATAGATGATAATTTATTTAATATAATCCAAACACATTTTACAAGGTTAGATTTAACTAATAGGTATTCTGAAAGTATAGATTTAGTGATTTCAGACTTAAAAGATGATGTTGAATCAAATAGGGCAGAATTTGGAAATAGTTTAACAACTAATTCAATTTCGAATATAATAATTAATAAATCAAACCGAAATAAAGTTCACTACGGAATCAATTACTGGAAATCAATTGCTATGGATTTACTAGCAAATTCAGAAACATTCATTAATAGCTTATAAAAACAATTAAAATTAATAATGAGCAAAGAAAATTCAACGAATACCTCGAGTATTGTCAGTAAAGTATGGGCGTTTTGTCAAACCCTTAGAGACGACGGCGTGGGCTATGGTGACTACCTAGAACAGTTAACTTATTTGTTGTTCCTGAAAATGGCAGACGAATACAGCAAACCACCACATAATCGTGAAATGCCAATTCCTACCGAGTTTGCATGGGAAACCTTGACTGCCAAAAGTGGTACAGAGCTAGAAACGCATTACAACATTATGCTTCGAGAACTTGCCAAAGAAAAAGGCATCTTGGGACAAATCTTTGTTAAGAGTCAAAACAAAATACAAGACCCTGCCAAGTTGTATAAACTGATTGCGCTGATCAATGCCGAGAACTGGATTTTGATGGGTGTGAAAGACAAAGGCGATATTTATGAAGGATTATTAGAAAAGAATGCAGAGGACACCAAAAGTGGTGCGGGACAGTACTTCACCCCTCGCCCCTTGATTAAGGCGATGGTCGAATGTTTGCAACCAGAACCGCTGAAGACTATTGCGGATCCAGCTTGTGGCACGGGAGGATTTTTCCTAGCCGCTTATGACTGGATTGTAGCCAACAGAGACTTGGACAAGGAAGCCAAACAGTTCTTGAAATACGAAACGTTTTTCGGGAATGAGATTGTAGCTAGCACCAGACGTTTGGCCTTGATGAATTTGTTTTTGCATAATATTGGTGATATTGATTCGGATAATTTTATTTCTCCTAATGATTCCCTGATAACAGATTCGGGTACTCGATATGATTATATTTTGGCCAATCCGCCTTTTGGTAAAAAGAGCAGCATGACCTTTACCAATCAAGAGGGCGAACAGGAGAAAGAGGATTTGACTTATAACCGTCAGGATTTTTGGGTGACTACGAGTAACAAACAGTTGAACTTTGTGCAACACATTCGCACAATGCTTAAAACTACCGGTCTGGCCGCTGTGGTTTTGCCCGACAATGTTTTGTTTGAAGGCGGTGTGGGTGAAACGGTGCGCAAAAAACTATTGGACACCACTGATTTGCATACGATACTGCGTTTGCCAACGGGAATTTTTTATGCCAATGGCGTGAAAGCCAACGTCTTGTTTTTTGACGGTAAACCTTCTAGCAAAGACCCGTGGACCAAGGAAGTTTGGGTGTATGATTACAGAACCAATGTACATCATACGCTAAAGAAAAATCCTTTGAAGCTGAATGATTTAAGAGATTTCATCACGCTTTACCATCCTGAAAATCGACACATACGTAGTGAAACCTATAATGCTGAAACTAATCCTGAAGGGCGTTGGAGGAAGTTCAGTTATGATGAAATCATTGACCGAGACAAAACGAGTTTAGACATCACTTGGCTAAAAGACAAGTCGCTGGCGGATTTGGATAATTTACCGGATCCTGATGTTTTGGCATTGGAGATTGTGGAAAATATAGAAGCAAGTTTGGATAGTTTCAGGGCAATAATAGCCAGTTTGAAGTAGGGGCAATTGTGCTAAGGACAACAGGTTGTAGTGCTACGCTTCCTTTTAATTGCAGTGACAATTGAGATAATTATTAATTTAAACAAACATTAAAATCTTTACTTTATGGATAAATTGATAAAGTCACAACGAATTGAAGGGGAAAAAAGTAGTCATTTAGTACAATTGCTTCTACATTCCTCGGGGGAATATTTTGTACAGATGGAACAAACTATTTTTGGACAAGCCGAAAGACATACAGTTAAAATAAATCCAGCACAACTGCCGGCTATAATAAACACTTTAGGCATCTATGCCGAGGAATTGAGTTTTCTTATGGAAAACTTCAATAGGGATATTATCAAAAAAGAAGACCAACAGAAAATCATTTCTACATTTTTAAGAGGTGTTACAATAAAAGATTTAAGCTTACAATTTCGCTATAAAGAATTAGACATCAAAGATTTATTGATTAAAAATGATATAGCGATCATTGAAGGACTTACAATTGGGTCTACTAAATGGAAGTTTAGGAAGAAACGATAAGTGCAACAGATTGCCGCGCTGCACCGTGTTTCGCTCACAATGACGGGTTGCCACCTGTTTTTTTTAGCAAATCAACAACAAACGATATTCTCCTTCATTTTCTATTGGTGCTCTGTGAATACAAGGTAGCACCTGTTGTTTTGGATGATCCACCGCCAGACGCCAAAGGTGCCCCAATCCTAAATTAACAGGCGCTGCATGGGGTTGCGCCTGATAATGCAAATCAAAATAATTTTCCTTTAAAAAGTTTTCAAATTCCTCTGATGGGCCGTTGTGCAGGGCTGCCAATTTTTTTCGAATTTCAGGAATCAGCACTTTTTGCTCCGATTGGTCATTGGAAATAATATCACTTGCCTGTCCGTGATAGGTACATAAAAAAGTATCGGTTGCAATGGGAGAACGATCGACATGATAGGAATACACATCAGTGGATATGAAATCAAATTCATCATCCCGTTCATAACACTTCAATAAATTAAGCGAGGGAGAAGCTCCGAAATCGGCTAATAATCGGAAATCATTTAGGATAGTTTCCCTTGCACTATTCCCTTTTTCTGATAGTTGGAGTGCCAATAGCTCTTTAGGATCCACTTCGGTTATATTTTCTTTTAATTGCAATTGGTCTACAATTTCTTTAAAATCGCCTTCCAAATTTCGGTACCAACATAAAGCATTCGTTTCTCCCTTAAAATCCGTATTTACCAAATCCCAAAAAGTGGCTACCAGTCCAATTTGGCTGCTGTCAGAGAATGTATTGCTCATAGTATGCTATCAAGAAGCTAGTTGCTTAATGCGTTACAAAATTATGAAATTTCGGGGAGTTGCAGGATTTTTATCGCTATATACTTTAGTAGTTTGTTGATTGGCGGTTGGAGGTTGGATTCTTGCCCAGATTGCCTTGCTGCGTCACTATGACGGTGGGTTTTAATAGACATTGGGTTAGGAGTGAAAGCAATAGATTGCTTTGCTGCGGTCGCAATTACACATAAAAAACCCTGCTGACAGCAATATCAGCAGGGTTTTGCATTTTAGTGAACGTCGCATTTAGCCAATTTCGACCAGGTTAAGAACATTGTATGCCCCATTGTTCAGGCTGTATTGTACGCTATTTACTTCCTGAAAGAACTCGATGAGCAGGAAGTACATTTGTGTTCCTGCTCCCACTGGCACGGCGGTCGGTGTCAGCACTGGCGACACAATTCCTTGTGCAATGGGAAAACTTGTTGCCGGACTGAAGCTAATGTCCGAGATTCCGGTAGCAAAATCAAGATTCAGGAAGGCAGCTTGCATACTGAAATGGGTTGCGCCTGCCGGATACTTGATTTGCTCAAAGGGATTGAAATCGACCGTGGTGATTTCGCCAGTGGCCGTGTCGACAGCAACTGTGGTAAAAAGCACACTTTGCAAATTTGCCTTGCTGTTGAAGTCAAATCCTTTGAGTAGTTGCTGCGCATTCAAGTCGACCAATCCCTCGGCCACATTACGTTCTCCTCTTGCACTTGTGGCATCCATATTCTTGAGTTGCGACATTACTTTTAACAGCCTACTGGAGAGTTTAGAGTCTTTGGCCTTGAAAGCCATCGGCCCGAGGGACGTTCGCAACATTTTGGCCGTACTTGCACTGTGGGCAAATTCGACACCATTTTCGCGTGTACGAATGAAGGCAGGATCATTCATAATGCGTTTTTTGCTCACACCACCTTTGGTGCGCACCAAGTGCCCGTTGGCACTTTTGTAGAAGGTCAAGTTTTCTAACGTTCCTTCAATTCGGAGTAATCCGTTTGCTTTCGCCATAATAAAAAAATTTAAAATTTATAATAGCCAAAATTATGGGGGGTACTTTTGAACTGAATGTCATTATTTCCGTTTTGGGAATTAATTGCCGAAAAGGTATATAATTTCCTTACTTATGGCAAGAGGACCATTTGAAACACTTTAAATATCTTTATCGGGAAAGGAATGAAAAAGGCGAAAAAGTGTGTCCTATTTTATTTGAAGACTATAAATACCTTTGCCATAAAGGAATAATAAATAAAGTAAACCATAAGATATTTAGTTATTATATCCTTATGCATTGTACTTAAAACTATTAAAAACTAATTTATTATTTAGAATAATTATAAATAAAGTATTTGTATTTGAATAAGAAAATAAGTAAGAAAAAAAATAAAGCAGAAGTAAATATAAATTGCATTAAATTAGCAAAGCAAGACCAACAACATTAAATCAATGTGTTATGAAAACACCAACGAAAAAATTGTGCATCAATCCAAATGACATTGCACTAATCAAAGGAGTATCTATAAGACAGTCCAGAAATATATTCAATGACGTCAAAGTGTTCTTTAAAAAAGAAAAACACCAGTCTGTCAGCGTGAAAGAGTACTCGATATACAGTGGTTTGCCTTTGGAAGAATTAGAAAAGTTTATCGCTTAATGTTTTTCATAAAAGCTTGTTCGCAACTTTCTGCTCCCTTCCTTCCCGGAAAAGAGATGAGACAAGTTATTAGTTATTGACTTTTTTTCTGGCTCTGGTGGTTTTGCAGTCATTCTATCTTAGAACTAATTCTTATGATTCAATCGTTGCAGGTATTCCTTGTCAATGTATCCTTAAACCTCGTTGCATTTCAAGAATACCATAAAAAATCCGCTGAGTCCATCAACTTCTGATTTTGCAAAATTTCTAACTTATCTCAATTAAACCCTCCATTAAATAAGCTTACGATTTCAGCGCTTCACTTCATTTCGCTTGCAATGAGGTTGGTTATCGACCAATATTGTGGTGGCTGAAAAAGAGAATTATTATTTTTCTCTATTGGTTGTTACTTGTCAGGGCAGTCCACTTTTGAAAATTTATATTTCACTCGATCAAATTCTATTGGTTTGCCTTTAACAAAATAAGAAGCGCCCATAGTGGTTTCTATTTCCCCATTGCCCATAATAAGTTGGTTTCCTCGTTTTAGAAATGCCATTGGGTTTTTGTATGTTATTTGTTTATTCGCTTCCAGAATGAAAGTGTAGGCAGCAAACAAGGTGTCTCCACGGAATTCTCCGGCGATTTTTCCAAGTTTTTTTGCCCTATTAAAAACGTTCATCTCCATATTTCCGGTTATTTTTCCGTTTTTTAAAGTATTGATTTTTAAATCAATCGTGTCTTGTTCATAGATTGCTTTATAGCATTGTGTACTTATCGGCTTTTCAAACTGCCCCTGTGGAAGCCCGTCAACTTGTTGGCTTTGATTCTTTTTACAACTTCCGAAGCCAACACAAGTCAGCAACAAACAAAATAGTCCTAAATTTTTCATGATGGTTTATATTTAGTTAATAATTGTGACAATAACCATTGCTAATTTACGAATAAATAACGTTTATTGAGTCTATTTTTCTCTTTATATCGTACTGAAAATTAAACCATTATGTAAATTATATACTTTTATATATAAAACACAATTTTCACTTAAAACCAATGTGAATATCTATCAAGACGAAGATATAATTTTATGATTTGCTCGAAGGTAAAGCACTAATATAAGTCTAGCAAATTCTAGGTAATTGTTCCCCAATTAACGGACTTACCACTCTTTTTCCTCCAAAAGCACTTTCGAGAATAATTTTAGATTTATTGTCGGTAGTAATTGCCCCAATAATAGAAGGATTTTGACCCAATGCTTTCAGGGTTTCCATTATTTCGTTCTCGACAGATTTTGAAACGATACAGGCAAAAACGCCTTCATTGGCAACATATAAAGGATCTAATCCAAGAATTTCACAGGCGCTTTTGACCTGGGTATCGACAAGGATTTTTTCGTCTTCCAAAAGCATTCCAAGATTGCTTTCGGTAGTAATTTCGTGAAGAACAGATGCCAATCCACCACGGGTGGCATCTCTTAAAAAGTGGATGTCCTCACCGCATTTATCCATCAAGGTTTCCACAATTTTGTTTAGATTGTTGGTGTCGCTAAGGATTTCACTTTCGAATTGCAGCCCTTCCCTTTCAGACATAATCGCCATTCCGTGAGAAGCTATTGGCATATTGACTATTATAGAATCGCCAGATTGAATCCTGTCGATGCTAATATTGGCATTTTCGTGTAAAACCCCAACGCCTGAAGTATTGATATAAATCTTGTCGCCTTTTCCTTTTTCGACGACTTTAGTATCGCCAGTAACTATAAATACTCCCGCTTTGTCGGCAGTTTTTCGGATGGATTTGATGATTTCGGTAAATTCTTCAATCCCAAATCCTTCTTCAATAATAAAAGCCAGGGAAAGATATTTGGGAATGGCGCCACACATTGACAAATCATTTACGGTTCCATTTACCGCCAATTCGCCTATGTTTCCTCCTTTAAAAAAAATGGGATGAATAACATAACTATCTGTAGAAAAAGCCAGTTTTCCTTGTATGTCAAGAAAAGCACCATCGTGTCTCACATTGAGAATTGGATTATTCAAATGTTTGAAAATCACTTCGTTTAAAAGCTTTGTGGTATGTTCGCCTCCACTCCCGTGATGCAGGTTTATTTTTTCTAAATTATCTTGTAGGTTTTGCATTAATTGTATTGAATATTTTTGAAAATAATTAGATTTCCTCTCCCATTTGTTTTAACACCGCCATAGTAGTTTTGGCTTCCTCTTCGTTTATTATTCCAATGGCTGCACCAACGTGTACCAATAAATAATCTCCAATTTTAGCTTCTGGAACCAGAGCGAGATTGACTTCTTTTATCACTCCTTCAAATGACACGCTTCCAATTCTGAAAGTTTCATCTAGTTCTGAAATAACTTTTTCTAATTTTCCCGGGATAGCTAAACACATATTGTTATGATTTTAATGATTTTTTTAAAAAATTGTACCAAGATTCTAAACCTTCTCCCGTATATGCAGAAACTTCGAAAAATTGAAGATTAGGATTTACTTTTCTGGCATAATCCTTCAACTTTTCTATATCAAATTTAAGATATGGCAACAAGTCAATTTTATTAATAATACAAACTTGCGAACCATAAAACATATCAGGGTATTTTATGGGTTTGTCCTCTCCTTCGGTAATGGATATAATGACTACTCGAATATTTTCGCCTAGATCAAACATTGAAGGGCAAACTAAGTTCCCTACATTTTCGATCATCATTAGGGAACCGTCTTTTGGTGAAAGTTCCTTGACCGCTTTGGCAATCATTTCACTATCAAGATGACAGCCTTTTCCTGTATTAATTTGTATTACGGGAACTTCGAGAGCGGCAATCCTGTCGGCATCATTTGTGGTTTGCTGGTCACCCTCAATTACGTTAAAAGAAATTTCATTTTTCAAGTCAGCAATGGTGCGTTCCAGCAACGATGTTTTTCCAGAACCTGGAGAACTTACTAAATTAATGGCAAATATATTTTTGGCTTCAAAATAGCCTTTATTTCTTTCGGCCAATAAATCATTTTTGTGTAAAATTTCTTTTTCTAAATTGATTTCTTTGGTATTCAGATGAATATGTCCATGATCGTCATGATGATGTTCGTGGGTATGGCTGTGATCGTGGTCGTGACTATGACTATGATCATGACTGTGGCTATGATGCACATCTCCGTGACTGTGCACATGCGAATGTTGAACGGCTTTGCCATTTACATTTATGAATTTAACTTCGTTTTCGTCTGAACTGCATCCACAAGTTACACACATACTATTTCTGTTAATTAATTATTAATTTCTTTATTTTTAATTCCTTGCCCGAAATGATGCTTTTGAATGGGCTGTTGCATTTTGGACAGGAGTCGTAAATTTTTTCCACTAGATATTCCGTTTCACATTCGGCGCATTTTGCCTTTCCTTCGGGCTCTGTAATTATCACTTTCGAATCTTGTAAAACTGTACCATTGGCACTAAGTTCCCAAACAAAATGTAGTGATTGAATTTCAACACCCGAAAGTTTGCCTATTTCCAAATATATCTCCAAGACCTTTCCTCCAATGCTATTTTCCACCTCTTTCTCGGCGGTTTTAATGATAGAAGTCACAATGGAAAGTTCGTGCATAAAATTTTAATTCATCAATATAATAGAAGTATTTTTTATATTAAAAATTCTTCTTTGACAAATATAGTAAAATTATTACGACATCTATATTGTTAAATAATTATTAAATTCATAAAATTTAAGCATATTTATTAAGTCTCATTCTAAATATAACGTTGTAGTAAAAGGTATCATAATAATTATTAAATTTATTGCGTAATTAAAAACTAAACATTATGGGACAAAAAATCAAAACAAATGAAACTTACTACGAAAGTATCGTTAGACAAGGGTACAATCGAAGAGACTTTCTAAAGTTTGTTGCATTTATTGGCGCCTATATGGGTGTAGAATCATCCGCATTAGGGCAAATCGCTAAATCATTATCGACAAAACCACGATTGCCGGTAATTTGGGAACACTTCCAAGAATGTACGTGTTGTAGTGAATCATTCATTCGTTCTGATCACCCTATTGTTGCCGATATTATATTGGATAAAATTTCACTTGATTACACCCTAACTTTAATGGCGGCATCCGGACATCAAGCCGAAGCGGCCAAGAAAGCCACCATGGATAAATATAAAGGAGAATATATCCTTTGTGTTGAAGGTTCTATTCCTTTGGGCGACGATGGAAATTATTGTTGCATTGGAGGTAGAAGCGCTATTGAAATATTGAAAGAGGCTGCGGCTGGTGCCAAAGCCATAATTGCTTGGGGAAGTTGTGCAACTACAGGTTGCGTTCAAGCAGCAAAACCAAATCCAACGGGCGCAGTATCTATAGATCAAATAATCACTGATAAACCAATAATTAATGTTCCTGGCTGTCCGCCAATTGGGGAAGTTATGGCAGGTATTATTGTTCACGTGGTAGCTTTCGAAAGACTTCCAGAACTTGACTCTGCTGGAAGACCAAAAGCTTTCTACTCTAAAAGAGTACATGACAGCTGCTACAGAAGACCTTATTTTGACGCAGGATTATTTGTCGAAAACTTCGACGATGAAAACGCTAAAAAAGGATATTGTTTATATAAAGTGGGTTGTAAAGGACCAACTACTTACAATGCCTGTGGTAATATCAAATGGAATGGTGGCGTAAGTTACCCAATTCAGTCAGGACATGGTTGCTTAGGTTGTAGTGCTAAAGGCTTCTGGGATGCTGGCAGTTTCTACTCTCGTGACCTAGCTATTGGAGGCGGAATCGAAAGCGATGCCGATACTTTAGGAAAAGTAGCCCTTGGAGCAGTAGGTGTTGGAGTCGCTGCCCATGCTGTTCTTTCTAATGTTTCCAAAAGAAAAGAATTAGAAAGAAGAATTACAGAAGGCGAAAAAGTTGAAGCAAAAATTAAAAGCTAATAAATCAAAAAAAATACAAGATGGCAGAAAGAATCGTAGTTGACCCAATTACAAGAATCGAAGGACATTTAAGAGCAGAAGTAGAAATTTCGGACGGAACGATACAAGAAGCTTTTTTATCCTCAACAATGGTAAGAGGTCTCGAAAATATTGTTAAAGGGAGAAATCCTAAGGATGTTTGGGCTTTTGTCCAAAGAACTTGTGGAGTTTGTACAACCGTACATGCCACAACATCAGTTAGAGCTGTTGAAGATGCACTTGGAATCAAAGTACCGCCAAATGCCGAAATGGTTCGAAACATTATGACTGGAGCGTTATATATCCATGATCACGTGGTTCACTTTTATCACCTTCACGCCTTTGACTGGGTTGATGTTGTAAGTGGATTAAGCGCTGATCCCGTGAAAACGTCACAATTGGCACAAAGCATATCTAACTGGCCAAAAAGTTCACCTGGCTATTTTTCGGATTTACAAAAAAGACTGAAAAAATTTGTTGAAAGTGGACAGTTGGGAATTTTTGCCAATGGTTATTGGGGACACCCAGCCATGAAATTACCTCCAGAAGCAAACTTAATGGCAACAGCACATTATCTTGAAGCATTAGAATGGCAAAAAGAGGTTGTGAAAATTCACGCCATCTTTGGAGGAAAAAATCCACACCCTAATTATTTAGTTGGTGGTATGGCTTGTGCCATCAATCTTGATGATGCTAGCGGATTGAATGCAGAAAGATTGGCAATGGTTCAAAAACTGCTTATTCAAGGTAAAGAATTTGTAGAACAAGTTTATATTCCAGACGTGCTTGCAATTGCAGGCTTCTACAAAGATTGGGGAGCAATAGGTGGTTTCCATAATTTTATGAGTTTTGGAGATTTCCCAATGCAAGGTTACAATAATACCGACAATAGTACTTTCAAATTTCCATCAGGAGTTATTTTGAACAAAGATTTGTCAAAAGTTCACAATCTTGATTTAAGAGAATTAAAAACCGTGGAAGAATACGTAAATAATTCTTGGTATGATTATTCTGGAGATGGAAACGCAGGTAAACATCCTTGGAGTGGCGAGACTAATATCAATTATACGGGTCCAAAACCTCCTTACACGCATCTTGATGTAGATAAAAAATACAGTTATATCAAAACTCCAAGATGGAAAGGTCAGGCAATGGAAGTTGGTCCTCTTGCAAGAACATTAATAGGATATGCTTCAGGAAGACCTGAATACAAAGAAATAGTTGATGCTACCCTTTCTAAACTGCAAATTCCTGCTGGAGCCCTTTTCTCAACATTAGGAAGAACTGCCGCAAGAGCATTGGAAACCCAATTAGTGGCAAACTGGAATTTAGAATTCTTTGATACCCTTATCAATAACATCAAAAATGGGGATACAAGAATGGCAAATATGGAAAAATGGGAAACATCATCTTGGCCTTCTGAAGCAAAAGGTGTAGGTTTAGTTGAAGCTCCTCGTGGCGCATTAAGCCACTGGATTGTAATCAAAGACGGTAAAACTGAAAATTACCAACAAGTTGTACCTTCTACATGGAATGCTTCTCCTAGAGATCCAAAAGGACAAAGATCGCCTTATGAGAGTTCTTTACTTAACACTCCTGTTGCTAATCCAGAATTACCTTTAGAAATTATTAGAACCATTCACTCATTCGACCCTTGTATTGCTTGTGCAGTGCATTTGTATGATGAAAACGGAAATATCATCAATGAATTCAATGATATTTCGGTTTGTAATGTATAATGTAACCCTTAAATAAATTATTTATGGCAACACAAGATTATAAAAGAGCCTATGTCTGGCAACTGCCAGTCAGGATATTTCATTGGGTCAATGCATTGGCAATAACGGTTTTAATCATCACTGGATTATTAATATCACATCCGCCAGCACTTATATCCATGAATGAAGCTTCTGAACAATTTTGGTTCGGATACATTCGAATGATACATTTTATGAGCGCCTATTTAATGGTGGCCGTCTTGATTATGAGAGTATATTGGGCGTTTAAAGGCAATAAATTTGCCAACTGGAAAGTATTTGTTCCTTTTAATAAAAAGGGATTTTCAAACGCTTGGCACACCATCAAATATGATGTTTTTCTCCAAAATGAAAAAATATACGATTATAAAAACATACATGTAGGTCATAATAATGTTGCCGCCATATCCTATTTGGTTATGTTCATTTTGGCAATAATAATGATTTTTACAGGTTTTGGATTGTATTCGGATAATGCGACTTGGTTTTTGCCAAAAATGTTTGCGTGGGTACCAGAATTTCTAGGTGGTGATATGAACACCAGGGTTTTACATCATTTAACAATGTGGGGATTTATTTTATTTGCATTGATTCATGTATACCTTGTTCTTTATCATGATTGGTTGGAAGGTCGAGGCGAAACATCAGCAATGATAAGTGGCTATAAATTTGTGAGAGCAGAAAGAGCCAAAAAAGAAGCAGAGAAAAAATAATTAAAGTATAATTGATTGATAAAATTCCCTGAAAATATCAGGGAATTTTTTTAATAGTTAAAAAATGTAGATATGGCAGAAGAGTTATTTCCACACGTATCAGATGGTTTTCATAATAATGGAAATGATATTTTAATTTTAGGCATTGGAAATTATTTAATGGGTGACGAAGGTGTTGGCGTTCATTTTGTCAACACTATTGACGAGTCTGAATTTCCAAAAAACATAAGCTTTATGGATGGTGGAACCGGAGGATTTCTACTTATTCCCTACCTTGAGAGTCACCGAGTTGCCATTATTATTGATGCCACTATGGACGGGAAAGAAGCTGGAACCATTAGTCTTTTGAAACCAAAATTCTCCAATGATTTTCCTTTATCATTGAGCGGACACAACTTTGGACTCAAAGACATGGTAGAAATCCTAACAATGTTTGGTCGAATGCCGGACATTTATCTCTACACCGTTTCCATTGATAATATGGATCCAATGGTCACCGAGCTATCTCCAAAAGTTCAGGCTTCGTTATCTAATTTAAAAATCAAAATACTAGATTTAATAGATGAATTAAAAACAAAAAATAGCGTTCTAATTGAATCCTAAGACTTTTGAAATACTGATTTCTGGAAGAGTTCAGGGTGTTGGTTTTAGACCTTTTATATTCAATTTGGCCAAAAAATTTAATATAAAAGGTTTTGTAACCAATAATGAATTGGGTGTTTATATCTGTGTCCTAGCAGATGAAACCAGTATTGACGATTTTTATAACCAAATTTTCATTCAAAAACCGCGAAGTGCTGAGATTATTTCCTCTCAAAAAAACCGTATATCTTCAACAGAAATATTTGATGATTTCCATATAAAACCCACTGCTCCTAACCTGTTTATTGATATTCCTTTGACGCCTGATTTTGCAATTTGCGAAAGCTGTTCCAATGAAATTCTGGATACTAAAAACCCAAGATATTATTATCCATTCACTACTTGCACTCAATGTGGTCCAAGATACACTATTACCAAAAAATTCCCTTTTGAAAGAATAAACACAAGCATAGATGAATTTACTATGTGCGAAAGTTGCTCTCAAGAATACAAAAATAGTGATGATATTCGGTTTCATTCCCAAACCAATTCTTGTTCCAATTGTGGAATTACTTTAAAATTCACCAACAATTCAGGAGCAATTTTATCTCAATCGAATACTGAAATATTCAAGATTATTGGCGAAAAATTAGCATTAGGAAATATAATTGCGCTAAAAAACACAGCCGGCTATGTTTTAATTTGTGATGCTACCAATGAAAAAGCTGTAAAAGAATTAAGAATCCGAAAAAAGAGGCCCACAAAACCTTTTGCCGTCTTGTTCAAAAACACGGAATCAATCAAAAACTATCTAAAAATAAATCTTTTAGAGAAGAATTTACTGAATGCTACTGAAGCCCCAATTGTCATTTTACCATTAAAAAATGCATTGGATTTGGCCGTAAACCAAATTGCTCCAAACCTTGGAACCATTGGAGCTATGACTCCAAATTCAGGAACTTTGAAATTGGTAATGGAAAATTTTAGAAAACCAATCATTGCCACAAGCGCTAATTTTCACGGTTCGCCAATATGCTGTTCAGAAAAAGAAGCCGTAAAAACGTTAAAGGAAATCGCCGATTATTTTCTACACAATTCCTTGAATGTTTTGCATCCACAGGATGATTCGGTGATGAAATTTTCAGAAAAACATTCCAAAAAAATAATCTTAAGGCGTTCTCGTGGTTTTGCTCCGAATTTAATGAATTTCAAAACCCCGGTATGCAATGAAAAAATACTCTGTTTTGGCAGCGATTTAAAAAATACAATCACCATTTTACCCAACAGCAATTGCTATGTCAGCGAATACATTGGCGATTTGGCCAATTATGACACCTATTTAAGATTTGAAAAAACCATCGAAAACTACACCCGAATATTCAGTTTTGAACCTGAAGTAGTACTGTTTGATGCTCATCCAAAATATGTGAGTTCACGATTGGCAGAAAGTTTCGTCCATCAGGAAAACAACATTCATTATCAAAAAATTCAGCACCACAAAGCCCATTTTGCTGCGATTCTAGGTGAAAAAAACTTGTGGAAAGCTGAAGATAAAATCCTTGGAATTATTTGGGATGGCATCGGTTTTGGTGACGATAACCAAATTTGGGGCGGAGAATTTTTCGAGTATCATAATAAAACCATTAACAGAATTGGCCATCTAGACTATTATCCTTGGGTTCTTGGCGACAAAATGTCTAAAAATCCAAAAACTTCTGCTTTGTCCATCAGCGATTCCAATTCGTTTTTTAGAGATTATTTTGATGATAATGAGTGGAATATTTATTCGAAAGCCATTCAAAATCCAAGCATTCAAACCTCATCAATGGGCAGATTATTTGATGCTGTTGGGTTTGTACTCGGTTTTCATCAACCCATTTCCTTTGAAGGTGAAGCTGCCATTTATTTGGAAAAAATAGCGCAAAATCAGTTTTCAAATAACAAAAAAGAGCTGATTGATTATCTTGAAAACATCGAATTCAACAATAACATCATTCCTACCCGATTACTTTTTGACCAAATAATCGCGACAAAAATTAATGGAATTCCTTCTGGAGAAATTGCCCTAAATTTCCACTATACGCTAATAAAATGTATCGAAAAGGTAGCTGTAAACAATAAAATTCATACATTAGCATTCAGCGGTGGTGTTTTTCAAAACTCGCTTTTGGTAGATTTGATTATTGAGTTTTTATCGAAAGATTTTGAGTTACATTTCCACGAAAATTTATCAGCAAATGACGAAAATATCTCTTTCGGACAATTGAATTACTACCTAAATATTAAAAATTAATTTAAAACAATATGAACATAAACGAATTATTAGGAACCATAGGAAAAACGGATGAATCCGATAAAATCTCTTATTCCGCCGGAGTAATTATGGCGCAAAGCCTTAAAGACATTGGGTTTGACGAAATCAAATACGATGATTACGTCGAAGGAATGAAATCGGTTTTTAATGATTCCTATCCTAAGATTACACAAAAAAGGGCGATTGATATTTTTCAAAACTATGTGGCGTTACTTCAGGAAGACCAAAAGGACAAAAATGCACTTTTAGGAGCAGAATTTTTGGAGAAAAATGCCCAAAAAGAAGGCGTTATTTCACTCGAAAGTGGTTTACAATATGAAATTCTTGAAGCTGGCAATGGAACAATTCCCACCATCAATGATGCCGTGAAAGTAATTTATGAAGGCTCATTATTAAACAAAGATGTATTTGATTCCACAAAAGACAGCGGAGCCATCGATTTGGAAGTTGCGCAAACTATTTTGGGTTGGCAAGAAGCATTACAACTGATGCCTGTTGGTTCTCGCTGGAAATTATATATTCCGCATCATTTGGCTTATGGAGAATTCGGTGCTCAACCCATGATTCAACCCAATGCAACGCTAATTTTTATTATTGAATTGATGGAGATAGTTTAAAATTGACCCTTTGGATTCAATTAAATAGAATTTAGAATTTTTAAAAAAATAAACACATAGAAACATAGAAAAAAAAGAGTTGGATAGCCCAATTCTTGGGCTCACATAGCTATGATTAATTATCATAAAGTGAAACGTCTTCATAAAATAAAGCTATGTTTCTATATGTTTTAAAAAATCTATTTTGAATAATACATAACGAGTTAAAATTACCTTATACAAATGAAATACCTAACCGAATACCGAAATCCTGAACTCGTAAAACACTATTTATCAGAAATAAGTAAAATAGTTACGAAGCCTTGGAATATTATGGAGATTTGTGGAGGTCAGACCCACTCTTTGGTAAAAAACGGCCTGTTGGATTTGCTTCCAAAAGAAGTGAGGATGATTCACGGCCCGGGTTGTCCAGTTTGCGTTACCCCTATTTCATTGATTGACAAAGCCGTTGAACTGTTAAAACAGGGCGTTATTGTATGCTCTTTTGGAGATATGATTCGGGTTCCAGGTTCTACTAAAAGTTTGCTGCAAGCCAAAGCCGATGGTGGTGATTTAAGAATTCTGTATTCGCCACTCGAAGCAGTAAATATTGCCGCGGCAAACCCGGATAAAGAAGTGGTTTTCTTTGCCGTTGGTTTTGAAACTACGGCTCCAAGCAATGCACTTTCCGTTGTTCACGCTCATAAATTGGGTTTAATTAATTATTCTATTTTGGTTTCTCACGTTTTGGTTCCACCCGCAATGGAGGCCATTTTATCGGATAAATTTTGTACGATTGATGCCTTTTTAGCAGCAGGTCACGTTTGCACGATTATGGGCTTGGAAGAATATCATCCCATTGCCGAGAAATATAAAATCCCGCTTGTGGTTTCAGGATTTGAACCTGCAGATTTGGTTCAGGGAATTTACCACGCGGTACTTCAATTGGAAAATGGCGACTATTTCGTTGACAATCAATACAAGCGAATGGTGAAACCCGAAGGAAATGTAAAAGCCAAAGAAGTTATTTATGATGTTTTCGAAATTGGGGAACAGGAATGGCGTGGCATTGGTAAAATTCCGGAAAGTGGTTTCGTTATGACCGAAAAGTATAAAAAATACGATGCCAATAAGAAGTTTTCCATTGAAGTATTGCACAGCGAAAAAGATAAAAACTGCATCGCTGGAGAAATCCTGAAAGGTATAAAAAAACCTCACGAATGCCCAGAATTTGGTAAAAATTGCAAGCCGTCCAATCCTCTTGGAGCACCAATGGTTTCATCAGAAGGCGCTTGTGCAGCTTATTATCATTATTCCGTTTAGAAAATGATAGGAATTTTAATAACAGTATATGCCGGTCTGGAACACGCTTTTGAAGCCGATCATTTATTGGCAGTCAATAGTTTGGTGACTAATAGAAACAATCTCAAAGAATCCGTAAAAGATGGTATATATTGGGGAATTGGTCACACACTTACCATTTTCGTGGTAGCAGTTTTGATGATTGGATTTAAAGTTGCAGTCAGCGAATCGGTTTTTAATTATCTGGAAGCAACTGTTGGATTGATGTTGGTTTTTTTGGGAATGTATCGCTTGTCAAAATTATTCAGAAAAAATACGCACACACATACGTATTCCCATAGTCACACGCTTTCTAGTTCGGATCCGGTGAGTCATTTGCATTCACATACGTACACTCATTCGCATATAATTACCACTTCAAATCACAGTCATCCCAATAAATCGAATAGTTTTAGTGCCGCTTTTGGCGTAGGTTTGGTTCACGGTTTGGCAGGAAGTGGAGCATTAGTAGTGCTTGTACTTTCTCAAATGAAAACTACTCTGGAAGGACTTTTATACATTTTAATTTTCGGAATTGGTTCCATTATCGGGATGTTTATTGCCTCGGGTTTATTTAGTCTTCCTTATGGTAAAACAGTATTGAAATCCCAAAAACTACAAATTGGGTTGATCATTGTTTCTTCGTTGCTTTGCGTTTTGTATGGCGGAAAAGTGATTTATGAGAATATATTTTTGTAAATAACCGTTTTTATTACGAAAAGTTATTTCTTTTTTTATTCTAAAGTCAAACCAGAAATCACCGATTTATTTTCTTTTAAAATGTCGGTAGAACTTGCAAATTCATCCTTTTTTTTCATCAAAAGCCAGGCATTTTTCTGTTTGATTTTTAATCGTACCAATGCGAATTCTCCTTTTAATTTTTTGCCTTTTAGAATAAAACTCAGGTGTCCGTTTTGCAAATCGGATTTTAGTCTGCTTTCAAGGTTCTCTTTATCATATTTATCAGTCAAATTATACGTTCCATTATCCCAGACGATAACCGTTCCGGCACCATAATTACCTTCAGGAATTGTTCCTTCAAAATCCTTGTAAGCATAGGGATGATCCTCAACTAAAATTGCCAGCCTTTTCTCTGTTGGATTCATTGATGGCCCTTTGGGAATTGCCCAACTTTTCAAAACTCCATTCATTTCCAAACGAAAATCGTAGTGCAAATGAGATGCTGCGTGTTTTTGTACTACAAAAATCAGTTCGTTTTTTGATTTTTCGATTGCTCCTTTGGGTTCGGTAGTGGAGTCAAAATCTCGTTTCCTGTTGTATTTACTTAAATCCATTGCTAATTGGGATTATATTTAAACCATATTAAAGTTACGACTTAAAAATTAATTTCCTGTAAGAAAGCTGGATAGTTTAAAAGCAAAAACGAGGATACCGTACAGAACATCCTCGTTTCATTTAGTCAGTCAAGAATTTTTAATTAATCCTTCACTCCTAGTTTTGCCAAAATATCATCCATCAAACACCATTTGGTTATTGAAGATTGCAATAAATTGGCTCCCACAAAGGTGGTAAACCACAACCAATTTTGATTGACATAAATGGACAACAATAAGCTGATGAGAATAAAACTTCCTGCTATTCCTCGTGTAATTCTGTTTTTCATATTTTTTATTTTAGGTTATTATTTTAATTAGACTTTTCGATATTGAGCATTGCCAAATGAATATGTGATGCCGTTTTTTGTTTTTCATTGAATTCAGCAACAAGATCAAATATCTTGTCTGCATTTTCTTTTTGAAGAAAAGCATAGAATAAAACCGATTCGTTTTCTTGCATATTTGTAGCAAACCAATTGGCTTCCATAGCATCTTCTGAACTGTCTTTAAATCCTTTTACATCCTTGTAAGAGAATGATTTTACTTCAGATTTTTTAAGAATTTGTTTAATTTCTTTCTCAAATTCTTTTACTGCGGTAATGAGTAATAATTTCATTTTTTCTAGGTATTAGATTCTTGGTCTTGGGTTTTAGGCAAATCAATTTCCGTGGAAGATTCCCATTTTTTTCTTTCTGTGATGTAATAAATAATTGGCACAACCAATAAAGTCAGAATTGTGGAAACTACTGCTCCAAAAACCAGCGATATTGCCAATCCCTGAAAAATTGGGTCAAACAATATGATAGATGCTCCAATTACCACAGCTCCTGTTGTCAACAAAATTGGTGTTGTTCTTACAGCTCCAGCTTCGATGATGGCTTGTTTTATTGGCACACCTTCGTTGAGTCGGATTTCGATAAAGTCAATCAGCAAGACCGAATTTCTTACCATAACTCCAGCCAAGGCAATCATCCCGATGAAAGATGTCGCCGTAAAAAACGCACTCAATAACCAGTGACCAAACACAATTCCAATCAAAGATAATGGAATGGCAAGCATCATTACAATTGGCGTTTTAAAGTTTTGAAACCAACCCACAATTAGCATATAAATAATTACAATAACCACCATAAACGCAACTCCCAAATCACGGAAAACTTCCAAAGTTATTTGCCATTCTCCATCCCATTTCACGGTAAAATCACTTTCATCCGTAGGTTGTTCCATATACAATTCGCCGACTTTATAGCCTTTTGGCACATTCATTTTGGCCAGTTTTTCGTTCATTCCCAAAATAGCATAAACAGGACTTTCCAGTGCACCAGCCATATCGGCAGTTACATAAACTACGCGTTTTTGGTCTTTTCTGTAAATGGTTTTTTGCAATGTATCACGAACCACTTTCACCAAATCACTCACCGGAATCATATTGCCTTGACTTCCTTTGATTTTGAGATTCTGAATATCTTGTAAACTGGTTTTGTCTTTATCGTCAAGCGAAAGCACGATTCCTACATTGTCATTAGAGTTTTCGTCATACAAGTTAGAAACGGGATATTCTTTCAATAAATAAGTCAAATTCCCAACCACTTGTTGCGGAGCAATTCCGTTCAGCATTGCTTTTTCCTTATCCACTTCCAATTTGTATTCCACTTGATTATCTTCAACCGTCCAATCAATATCTACAATATCCGAGGTGTTTTTCAAAATGTCTTTTACCTGATTGGCAACTTTTATTTGCTCTTTGTAATTTGGTCCATAAACCTCTGCTACCAAAGTCGATAAAACAGGTGGTCCAGGCGGAACTTCAATTACTTTTACATTTGCCCCATATTTTTTGGCAATTTTCTGAATTTCCGGACGCATTTCTTTAGCAATATCGTGACTTTGCAACTTACGCTCCTCTTTGTGCAATAAATTCACCTGAATATCTGCCATATTGCTACCACCACGTAAATCATAATGACGAACCAATCCGTTGAAGGTAATAGGCGCCGATGTTCCTATGTAATTTTGGTAGTTTACCACTTCAGGTTTGGTCGAAAGATATTGTGCAATTTCTTTAGTTACCGCTGCAGTTCTTTCTAAAGTTGTTCCTTCAGGCATATCAATCACCACTTGGAATTCGTTTTTATTGTCGAAAGGCAGCATTTTCACTATAACCGATTTGGTAAAAAACATTGTAACCGAACCAATTAATAAAACAACTGTTACGATTAAAAGAATTCTTCTTTTTGAACTGCTTTCCAATAAAGGTCGCTCGAGTTTGTTGTATATTTTGTACACCCAGCTGGTTTCCATTCCTTCGGCGTGTTTGTGCTCCTGTTCTTCTTTTTCTTGCAACAAATGATAACCCAAATATGGAGTTACGGTTAAAGCCACAAACAAAGACAATAGCATCGCAATCGAAGCACCAATAGGCATCGGACTCATATATGGCCCCATCATTCCCGACACAAAGGCCATTGGAAGTATCGCGGCAATTACGGTAAATGTTGCTAAAATCGTTGGGTTTCCTACTTCATTTATCGCATAAATTGCTGCTTGCTTGAAAGGCAGTCGCTTCATCTTGAAGTGTCGATGCATATTTTCGGCAATGATAATACTGTCATCGACAACGATTCCAACTACAAAAACTAGGGCAAAAAGGGTAATTCTATTTAGCGTATAACCCAGTAAGTAGTAGGCAAACAAGGTTAAGGCAAACGTTAAGGGAACGGAGAAAAACACAACCAATCCACCTCTCCAGCCCATTGCCAAAATCACCAAAAAGGTTACGGCAATGATTGCTATTCCCAAGTGCAATAGCAACTCACCCACTTTATCCGAAGCCGTTTCTCCGTAGTTTCTGGTTACTTCAACGTGAACATCAGTCGGAATTAAATTCTTCTTCAATAATTCAACTTTAGCAACGATTTTCTCTGAAATTTTCATTGCGTCGGCTCCTTTTACTTTTCCGATAGAAATTGTAACAGCAGGATATTCTGATTTGTCGGTTTTGAATTTTTCATTCGCTTTTCCGTATCCAAAAGACACATAACTTCTGGCTGTGGATGGGCCGTCCTGTACCTTTGCCACTTGCTTCAAGTACACGGGCATATTTTTGTTCACGCCTACAACCAAGCTCTCTACATCTTCTGCACTTGAAAGAAATTTTCCTGTGGTAAGCAAATATTCTTGGTCTTTTTGAACAAAGCTTCCTGATTGTGAACTGCCGTTATTGGCTTGAATCATTCCCATAATTCCCAAAGCATCCACACCGTTTTCGGCCATTTTATCTTTGTCGAGAACTATTTTTAGTTCACGATTTCGTCCACCTATTTCTTTGGTAATCGCCACATCTTTTACTTTTTCAATCTCCGAAGTTACTTCCTCGGCAATTTGGCGAAGCTGAAAATCATCTACTTTTTCACTCCAAAGCGTTAAACCCAGCATCGGAACATCGTCAATAGAACGTGTTTTTACCATTGGTTTATACACGCCTTTCGGAAACATATCTTCGTGTTTCGCCAACTCGTCATACAATTTCACATACGAACGCTCCACATCCTGACCTACATAAAACTGCACAATCAACAACGCTTGTCCGTTCATCGCCATCGTATGAACGTGCTCCACTCCTTTAATGTTGGAAATAATTTTCTCCAAAGGTTTAGCTACACGATTTTCCACTTCTGTGGGACTTGCTCCCGGATAACCCACCATTACGTCGGCCATTGGAACATTAATTTGTGGCTCTTCTTCCCTTGGGATTAAAAACGAACTGTACACGCCAATAATCATCAAACCTACCATCAACAAAATGGTCAGTTTCGAATTGATGAAAAAATGGGCTATTTTACCTGAAATACCTTCTTGCATTTTTTGTTTATTGTTTAGGGTTTATTGTTTAAAATTGTTTAAACTGTCACTGGAATCTGCAACCTGATTACTGATTACTGATTACTGAACACTAACTTTAACTCCATTATACAGCTTCCCTTCAGCCGAAACGATATATTGCTCATTTGCCGAAAGTCCGGATAAAATTTCCACCTGATTGCCAAAAGTTTTTCCTGTTCGCAACCATCTTAAAATAGCGACATTTCCTTCTCCAATGGTGTAAACTCCAGTTAATTGACCTTGTTTTACCAAAGCAGTTTCTGGAACTAACAGCAGTTCGCTATCGCTCGGGTGAGCTTTATTTTCAGCAGAAAACTGAACATTTACGAACATTCCTGATAACACCGAGCTATCCGTTTTATCCAAGTTTATTTTTACCAAATATTGTCCGCCAGTATTCGTTGCCGATAAACTCACTTCACTTACTTTTCCTGTAAGATTTGTGTTTGACGATTTTACCAAAACTTTCACTGCCATTCCTTTTTTGATGGCATTAATATCACTTTCCGAAACCATTGCGGTTACTTGCAGTCTCGAAGCGCCTTCCACACTTACCAATGGCATTCCGGGATTAGCCATATCACCTTCTTTCACAAAAGTATTGGTCACCGTTCCTGAAAATGGAGCCGTGATATTCGAATACGAAAACTGCGCCATTACTTCGTTTCGCATTTGTTTTGCTCCTTCAAGTCCTGCTTTTGCCATTTCATACCGTGCTGTCATATCATCCAGTTCTTTTTGTGAAGCACTTTGTTGTTTGAATAAATTCACAAAACGATCATAATCTTTCTTGGCATTGTTGTAAGCTGCAGTCGCTTGCAAAATACTGGCATCAACTTGTGCTTTTTTGGCTTGCAAATCGCTGTTGTTGATGCTGACCAACAATTGCCCTGCTCCTACTTTTTGACCAACTTTCACGTGAAGTTTGGTTACATAACCCATCATTCTGGTGCTTAAATTAGCACTATTTTCTGCTTCGATTTTTCCGCTTGCAGTTATAAATCCGCCATCGGCGTTTTCAGAAACTCCGCTTACTTTCACGGCTATGGCAGGTTCTTTTGTAATTTGTTCTTTTTTGTCTCCTCCACAAGAAGTCAATAAAACTGCGGATATTGAAAGGATTACTATTATTTTTTTCATATTGATAACTTTAATTATTGTTTTTTTATATTCATTTCTTTTGAACAATTCAACTTGTGTTTTTTTTAAACGCATAGAAACATAGTTTGTACAATTCTAAAAAGGCATTTCATTTTCGATAGTAAAACATAGCTTTGTGAACCCAAGACCCGAGCGATAGCGAACAGGCGAAGCAATTGGGCTATCCCAATCTTTTTTCTATGTTTCTATGTGTTTAAAATTTCTATTTATTTCGTTAAAAATTGTAGATATTCTTGTGTAAAATCGTATTCGAATACTGCCTGTAAAAATTCCAATTCTTTTTGAAACATTTGAGTTTCTGCCTGCAGCAAATCGGTTGTTTTTTCGAGACCTTGAGCATATCTGTTGCTTCTTATTCTATATGCTTCCTGTGATTGTTCTAAAGCCAGTTTTTCTAAATTCACCTTGTTTTCGGCGTCTTTCAACTGGCGATTGGTTTTGTTTAATTCCAGTTGGCTTTGTGCTTTATATTGTTGGGTTTGCACTTCTGCTTTTTGGAATTCGGCTTTTGCTTTTTCCATTTTTCCAATGGATTTATAACCATCAAAAACATTCCACGATAATTGTGCTCCCACTAAATAACCTTTGGCAGTAGTGCCAAATAATGTGTCATCATACATTTCGTAACTACCAAAAGCATTCAATCTTGGCAAGAAATTCATTTTGCTCGATTGCAACATTTTAGCGTAAGCCTCAGCCGATTTATCCATTGCCAGAATGTCTTTTCTGTTTCCGGAAAGTGTCGTATTAATGCTTGAAATAGTGATTGTATTGTCTAACTCTTCCAAAGGTTTATAAACCTTGTTGGCATTGTCTTCGTTTAGAAGAAAAGCCAAATAATCAGAAGCATTTTGTACATTGCTTTTGGCGTATTGCAACTGGTTTTTTACTTCGTTGACACGAACCTGTACCGACAATACATCTGTTTTTTGAAGAATTCCTTGTTTGAAATAATTTTCTACCAGTTTCAAATTGGCATCAGCCGTAATGTTTGCTTTTTCCAATACTTTAACCGCTTTGTAAGCCAATTGCAACTGCATAAAAGACTTATTCACTTCCAGTTCCAGATATTCCTTGGTGCGTTCGGTTTGCAATTGGAAAGCTTCCATTTTAGATTTGGCGGCTTGTCTTCCATACAATCCATCTACATTAATCAAAGGTTGCAAAACCTCAATTTTGGTAGCGTAGTTTTG
>Ga0208262_1000196_pt1 | contig 25284 bp, 18 predicted proteins | sample LakWasMet15_LOW5_2_FD_183863 | JGI IMG/M metagenome (GOLD analysis project Ga0208262, IMG submission 183863) | Freshwater sediment methanotrophic microbial communities from Lake Washington under simulated oxygen tension - Sediment Metagenome... | ecosystem: Environmental > Aquatic > Freshwater >... | reverse complement strand
TGGACGACAATTACATTTCATACAAATCACAATGCAAAAACGCTAAAGAAACCCTTGTTACTTTAGAAAAATATAGAGAAGAAATAGATTTCAAGCTAATTTCCGATCCATCAAACGCCCATTTGCACAAAGATTTAAGAACTGTAAATATGGATATTCGGATTACAGAAAATGAGATTGAACATTGTGAATTACGTATTAAAGAATACGAATCAAAATATAATTCTTCAATGAGCTAGAAATCATCTCTAATTCAGACTGTTAAATGCAATTTTGTATTTTGTGTAATTTTCTTTTCCCTGCCTTGTTGCTAAATGAAGTTGACACGCTACTACTCCTCTACCCCAATACAATTAAAAAATTAAAACTATAACAAAAATTTAGGGATTAAAATCCTTGATATTTTATAATTTTAAATACTTTTGCTCACTTAAATCAATTAACTAATTTATAATGAAAAAAATAATTTTATTACTGACAATTCCTCTTATTCTTGTTTCTTGTCTAGGAAAAGACGAATACATCATTTCAGGTACTGCAAAAGGAATTGAAAATGGAAAGACAATAATTCTGCAAACACAAGATCCAAGTGGAATGGGTTTAAAATCCATAGATACCGTAAAAGTAGAAAATGGTAAATTTGAAATCAAAGGAAAAATTACCGAACCATCTTTTCATATGTTACAAGTAGAGTCTTTGAATGAACCAGTGCCTTTTATTTTAGAAAATGGAAGAATTACCATCGTCATCAATAAAGACAGCATTAATAAATCCAAAATTTCGGGAACTTATAACAATGACGAATATGTTAAATTCAACGAAGAAATCATCAAAATTCAAAAAAACTTGATGGATTTCCAAAAAACAAATACGCCAATGATGAATGAGGCGCAGCAAAAACAACCAAAAGATACTGTTGTCATCAACAAATTGATGAAAGAATTTTCTAGGCTTCAACAAGTCGCAAGCGAAGAGTCTAAAAAGAAATATTCGAGCTATGCTGAAACACATCCAAAATCATTTATTACTGCCTTAATTATTCAAGGAATGATGAACGACCCTGCGGTTGACAACAAAAAAATTGAGACATTATACGCAAGCCTTGATGAATCATTAAAAACTACTAAACCTGGAAAAGCAATAAAATCAAAACTTGACCAAGCAAAAATGCCTTCAGTAAGCGCTACGCCTCCAGTTGATGCAACGCATCCTGCTGCTGGTGACGCTAAATGAAGATTAGATTTTTCAGCCCCAAATCCTGAAGGGAAAACAATTTCTTTGAAGGAAAGTTTAGGTAAGATAACAATAGTAGATTTTTGGGCCTCTTGGTGTGCTCCTTGCAGAGCAGAAAACCCAAATATGGTAGCCCTTTATAAAGATTTTCATTCGAAAGGATTAAACATTGTTGGAGTATCTTTAGACAAAGATGCGAATAAATGGAAAGAAGCTATTGCAAAAGATAAATTGAACTGGGTTCAGGTTTCACATTTAAAACAATGGGAAGAACCAATTGCAGCTCAATATGAAGTTCAAGAAATCCCTTCAACTTTTATACTAGATGCATCTGGTAAAGTAATTGCAAAAGGTTTGAGAGGCGAAGATCTTAGATCAAAAATCAATGAGCTTTTATCAAAATAATACACTTAGTTTATTCTAATAAAAAAAATCTCCCTAGTGGAGATTTTTTTATATTATTCAATACCAATACATTGAAAATAATACAGAAATTAAGTGTAAATATAATTTGGAAACCTAGAAACAGTTTTTATATTTGCAACCGCTTAGCACATTTTTGTAAGCAAAAATATGGTTTTGGGGAGATACTCAAGCGGCCAACGAGGGCAGACTGTAAATCTGCTGTGTGAACTTCGCAGGTTCGAATCCTGCTCTCCCCACAAAAATAAAAGTCCTGATAATTTCAGGACTTTTTCTATATAAATGATTCGAATTTTATTCTAAAATAAAACTAACGCTAACATTAGCCGTAATCTCTATTTCTCCAATCGCCAAAGTTTCTCTAGGTGCTGATTCGTCCAAAGCCATAGATTTCATTGCATACATAACAGGTCTTGGATTAAAGTTTTGTGAATTATCTGAAATTAGTATGGCTTTCCCCACTTTTTGTCCTAAAACCGAAACAAAATCTTCGCCTTTTATTTTTGCTTCTTTTATGGCCAACTTCCTTGCTTCTGATTGTAATTCCTTCATTTTTGAAGACTTGAACTCTACATTATCAATTTTATTAATTCCTTCGTCGACAAGACCTTCCATCAATTCGTCATATTTCCCCAAATCTTTCAATAAAATTTGAACTGATTGGGTCGCGACATAATTGTATTTCTTTTTCACATAATCATAATTTGGATTCAAGGAAACACGCTGCGTCTGGAAATCTTCTTTCGCAATATTCGATTTTTTGATGAATTTTAATATCGCATCCATCTTTTTGTTGTTTTCCTTTTTGACATCTTCTGCCCTAGTTCCCTTGGATTCTAAAGAAATTGAAATTTGAGCCTGATCCGGAGCTACTTTTACTTTTCCTTCACCAGATACATTAATCGTGGGTACTTGTTTTTGCTCCTGAGAATAAGACATAGTCAAAAACAAAAGGGCTAGAATTAAAATTGATTTTTTCATTTTTACAAAATTTAGTTTATTTTCGAATCCTTGTTCAAATCCTGTGCCAATTATAGCTTTCCTAATTTTGCCATTATAAAAAGTATAACAATGGGAATTGCCAATAGCACAACCATAGAAGTATTGTTTACAAACATATCAGGTTCTTTTATGAGTGTAAGTACATAACCTCCTATTGCGCCTCCAAAATGGGCAGTATGACCAATATTGTCGTTCTTGGCTTTCATTCCATAAATAGAATACAACAAATATCCGATACCAAAAAGATAAGCTGGAATGGGAATCGGGATAAAAAATAGATATAAACTCATATTTGGATTTATCAAAATCGCAGAATACAAAATCCCCGTCACTGCACCCGAAGCTCCTATGGCTCTATAATTGTAATCGTTTTTATGCATCAACAAAGTCAACAAACTACCAAAAGCAAGACTTCCCATATAAATCAAAAAGAAAGAAGCGCTTCCAAAAAAGTCAATCACAACGGGAGCAAACATATAAAGCGTGAACATATTAAAGAACAAATGTCCCATATCTGCGTGCAAAAAACCTGATGTTATCATTCGGATTTGATTTCCTGCACGAATACTTCCTATGTGAAATTCAAATTTCCTAAAAAATGTCAGGTCATTCAAACCTATTAAACTAAAAATAACATTGGTGGCAATAATTACTGCTAAAATAGTATTCATAAGCAATTTGGATTATAAGTTGGGGGTTTATTAATTTGCTCATAAAAGTTTCGAATGAGCATTTTTATTGATAACTTTCGAAAAAAAATTAGGATTTAAACCACGCTTCGACCATTTCTCTTTCGAAAGGTTTTACATTTTTGTGAATAAATTCATTAGAATTTTTATCATAATTATAATCTTTTGACCACTCTTTATGATTTTGGGCCAAATCTTTTATACTCTCACAAACCAACTTGATTTCTTCATTAGTCGTCGTGGGATGAATCGACATTCGAATCCAGCCTGGTTTTCTCAATAAATCTCCCAAAGAAATTTCGTCAACGAGTTGATGCGAAGCTTCTTGGTCAACGTGTAATAAATAATGTCCGTAAGTTCCGGCACAACTACAGCCGCCACGAGTTTGAATCCCGAATTTATCATTGAGCAATTTCACCCCCAGATTAAAATGCAAATCATCAATATAAAATGAAATAACTCCTAACCTATCTTGGTGTTGCGCAGCCAGAATCTTAATGTTTGAAATATTCCCCAGATTCGAAAAAATATAATCTACGATTTCGTGTTCGCGTTTCAAAATGTTTTCGATTCCCATTTTCTCTTTTAACTGGATAGCCAAAGCTGTTTTTATAACTTGAAGAAAACCTGGAGTTCCTCCGTCTTCCCTATCTTCAATGTCGTCAATGTATTTATGTTCGCCCCAAGGATTTGTCCATGAAACTGTTCCTCCCCCAGGATTATCTGGAATCAAATTCTGGTATAATTTTTTATTAAAAACTAATACTCCACAAGTTCCGGGTCCACCAAGAAATTTGTGTGGCGAAAAGAAAATAGCGTCCAAAAAACTTTCGGGATCTTCCGGATGCATATCAATTTCCACGTAAGGTCCCGAACAGGCAAAATCCACAAAGCATAGTCCGTTGTTTTGGTGCATCAATTTTGCTGCTGTGTGATAAGGGGTTTTGATTCCGGTAACGTTTGAACAGGAAGTGATTGAGGCGATTTTAAAACTTCTGTCTTTATATTTTTCCAATAATTTAGCGAGATTTTCTATGCTGAATAACCCTTCTTCACTACAAGGAATCACCTCAACATCGGCGATGGTTTCCAGCCAAGAAGTTTGGTTAGAATGATGTTCCATATGAGAAATAAAAACAACCGGCTTTTTTTCGATAGGAATTGTGATAAAATCTTTGAGATTCTCGGGGATTTTTAATCCTAAAATACGCTGAAATTTATTGACTACGCCAGTCATCCCAGTTCCATCAGTAATGAGAACATCGTCTCCACTGGCATTTACGTGTTGTTTGACGATGTTTCTGGCTTTGTGATACGCCATTGTCATTGCTGTTCCGGAAACCGTAGTTTCGGTATGAGTATTGGCCACAAAAGGACCAAATTCATTTATTATTTTTTCCTCGATTGGACGATACAAACGACCACTCGCTGTCCAATCTGTGTAAATGATTTTTTGTTTGCCATAAGGTGAAACGAATTCTTGGTCGATTCCTATGATGTTCTCCCGAAATTGCTGGAAGTATTGTTCTAATTGGGTTGGCATTTCTTTGGTGGTCATTATATTCTTAATTTGACTTCAAAGATACCTATTTTTAGTTATTGGATAAACAGAAAATATGACCAAGATTTTTATTCTATTCTGCTTCTAAAAACTTTTTGAATAACTCAATAAAATAGTTTGCTTGTAATAGGGTTTGAAGGGCTTTTCAAGAAAATCTCCTTTCAAAACTGCCCTGTGTGACAAAGAAACGTTTTTAATGATTTTGAATTTTGTAATAAACAAACCATCCAATGTACCATTTATGGTAGTTTTGGATAAATAATCAGACGAAATTCCCAGTCGATATTGCATCTCTAACCACTTTTTGTATTTCCTGTCATACCAGATGTTAAGTTCAGCTCCCATTTGTCTAAATACAAAAAGATCATAATCTCCATTTGTATCATACGTTTGGGTATAATAACCCGTGTTAGCAATTTGCTGACTTGTCAATCCATAGAGGTTTACAGAATAAGGTGAAAACGAAAGTCTAAAATAATCATTGGGTTGGTACTTGATTCCTGGCGAAAGAATTACTTCATAAGGGCTTAAAAAACCCTGTACTTTTCCAAAATTATTGTAATCCTTAAAATAGTTTCCGTCGAAAATTGTAAAAATTGAAGTATTGGTTTTAACGATTAAATTTACATTCCATTTACTGTTTTTGCTGATTGTATATGAAAAATCATGAAGTGTACTTAACTCATCGGAAACTCTTTGAACGTGATTTGTACCTGTTAAACCCGATTTTTGTACGGAAAGATTCCAATGCAACTCGTTTGTCATCGCAAAGCGGTTGCCTTCTTTATAATAATCCAATCCTAAATCCAGAGCAGTAGTGGCAGAAAAAGTTTTTTTATCTGAACCTGATGGAGGGTTAAATTCCAGTACGTTTCCTAAATTAAAACCAATACTAAATGTAAATTGATACGCTTTTACAGATTCTTCATCAGTGGCGACACTAGCTTCTGTCTTATTGAAAAGTTTATGCTCAACTAAATTTTTATCATACTTGTCATATATAATAGTGTCAACCACAGTTTTCAAAATGGAAGTTTTTACCACTTTACTTTTTGCATTAACAAAAGCATAAGTATATTTTGTGTGGGTTGTTTTTAGAATTTTACAACGTATTTCTGTGCTGTCTTTCTTGATTATGGCATCGGTTTGTGCAAATAAATTTCCCGTGGCAAATACAAAAATGAAAATGAAAATTGGTTTCAGACCAATTAGTCTACCCAAAAAATAACTTTCAAAAAAAACAAATTGATGGAATAAAAGTGGCGTATTTTTTTTCATACTGACAAATGTAACTTAGTAATAATAAGGTTATGGATTTCTTTTGCAAAAGAAAACAGGAAGCATTGCTACTTCCTGTAATTATTTTTATTTTGATTTATTTATTGCTTTTGCTAGGTTTCTTGTCTCCTGGCAATCCTTTTTCGTTTATCGCCATAGCAGTACAAACTCCATCTTCAATTTGCAATACAAACTCAAGAGTACATCTGCCTGAACCTGCTGAACCTCCTGTAGAAGAACTACCACTTTGTGACAATCCCCAACTCCATGAACAAATCAAAGTGCAATCACCGTTCGGACAATCGTCTGTTGGAACTTCACATTCACCGTCTGAGCAAGACAATTTAGTTGTTTTTCCTGCACATCTTTTAGTGAAACTAATATCCTGAACATTTACTTTGCTTTGCACTCCAGGTTCATCAATGGCTATTCCCGAAGAAGGTGCATCTGAACTTGAAACCGATTTTGCTAACTTTGGAGAACTTTTATCGTATTCTTTAATAATAGCCACTGGCTTATGCTGTCTTTTTCCTGATGCCTGGCCTGTTGCTACATCGCGTGGGCTTTTTACTTCGGTCACAGAATTGTCTAATGCACTTACATTGTATGCTGATTGTGCTTTATAGTATTCATACCCTCTTTTTCCTGATGCTTGACCCGATGCCGCATCTCTTGGTGATTTAACTTCATATTCAAATGCTAATGAACAACCTGTATCTGTTTGATTCATACGGAATTTAACCGCTTTTTTTAAGTCATAACCTGCGGTTCTCTCGTTTGTTTGATTACTTTTTGTTCTAGTTTTAAGAGCATCTGTTTCCTGTGCCAATAATTGATTTGTAATGCTTGTAAAAGCAAATAAAGCTACTGTAATAAAAATTGATTTTTTCATAATTTCTAAATTTTAATTTTTTAATTTTTTAATTTTTTAGTTGTTTAGTAATAGATCCTTTTAGTTCGAAAATTGTTACCCTTCAATCTGAATATTTTTCAGTTTTTGATTATTTCAAAATTTCTAAAAGAACAATTACAACACTATATCAACCAGCTTTTATAATTGTTACCCCTTATTTTTCTTTTTCGCCTTTTATATCGCCAATTTTTATAAACTGTCCAGAAGTTTTTGAAGTTGGAGTAGCCAGAGAATCTTTGGCAACTTTGCCAGGTGTCCATTTGATATTAGAAACATGCTTTTTCTGTGTAGTGGCTGCATTGTCATCATTTACTATTTCCTCCGTTGCACCTTCAGCAGTCTTTTTGTTTGCATTAGACATCTTGATAGTGTAATGCTGTTTTTCTGTTGTAGATAATTTATCTCCTTTTCCTTTTATAGCCATCCCTTCTCCTTTTATTCTTGCAGAATTATCGGGTGAGACTTTAAGATATTCGCTTTTTTGGTTTTCTCCCTTTATGGTTCTTTCTCCTTTTATTTTTAGATAGCCACTATCTTTATGTTCCTTAAAACGTGTCTCTCCTTTTATTTCTCCTGTTTCGCCATTTACATCTTCAACGGGAAATTTTTTCAAATCCTCGGCAGATACTTTTCTGCTAGACGGTTTATTTATAGTGTCATTTTTATTAACTTGCGCAAAAGTTACCGAACCAAATAACAATGCTCCAAGGAATGCGATCGATTTTTTCATATTTCAAAAGTTTTAAAAGTGATAAAAATAATTTATTTGTTACTAAACCTAATAATGCTATTTATGTAGCTATTTCTCCTATTCACGGTCGAGGCGTTTTTGCTGAAAAACCCATTAAATCGGGAACTGTTTTTGAAGAATGCCCTGTAATAAAAATGAAGTTACAGGAAATGACTGTGCGAAAACATATGCTGCTGAACTATTATGCCTTCATGATAGACGAACAACAAGAATACACTGGTATTGCATTAGGTTATGGCTCGCTATACAACCACTCCGATGACTATAATGCTGTTTATTATTACGATACTGAAAAAGAACTTATGATTTTTGAAGCCGTCCAAGCTATTGCCAAAAATCAAGAAATTACCATTAACTATTTAGGCTCAAATTCTTCTGGTCAAACAATAGAAAACTGGATTAACAAACCTGAAATATGAACCAATTATGTTAAAAATTTGAATAAAAGTAAACATTTTTTGTTAATGTTGTTATTTTTAATTAAAATAAATAAAAATTTAAAAACCCTTCCAAAAAAAAAATTTGAAAGGGTTTTTAATTATAAAATAGACCATTTTAAATTCCTGCAACAGCCTTAATTTCCTCAATAATCCTCAAAGCCAAAGCATCGGCTTGATTTTGTGAAGGTGCTTCAGTATAAATCCGAATAATCGGTTCGGTATTCGATTTTCTTAAATGCACCCATTCGTTGGCAAAGTCAATCTTTACGCCATCAATGGTTGTAATATCTTCGTTTTTGTATTTTTCGGTCATTGCCACAAGAATCGCATCGACATCGATTTGTGGAGTTAATTCGATTTTATTTTTGCTCATATAATATTCCGGATACGAAGCTCGCAAAGCGGAAACACTCATTTTCTTGTTGGCCAAATGCGTCAAAAACAAAGCAACGCCTACCAAACTGTCTCGTCCGTAATGCAATTCTGGATAAATAATTCCGCCATTTCCTTCGCCACCGATGATGGCATTATTTTTTTTCATCAATTCCACCACGTTTACCTCGCCTACTGCGCTGGCTTCGTAGCTTCCTTTATGCAAAATGGTCACATCACGCAAAGCACGGGAAGAAGACATATTCGAAACCGTATTTCCAGGAGTTTTCCCCAAAACATAATCGGCACAAGCCACTAAAGTATATTCCTCGCCAAACATTTCACCGTCTTCGCAAATAAAAGCCAAACGATCAACGTCTGGATCAACAACAACACCTAAATCGGCTTTTTCTTTGACAACTAATTCCGAAATATCGGTCAAATGCTCTTTCAAGGGTTCTGGATTGTGAGGAAAATGACCATTGGGTTCGCAGTATAATTTAACGACTTCAACGCCCATTAATTCCAATAATTTCGGGATAATAATTCCACCTGAAGAATTCACGCCGTCAACAACAACCTTAAATTTTGCCGCTTTCACGGCTTCAATATCTACCAATGGCAAGTTCAAAACCTCGTCGATATGAATGTCCATATAAGCGTCGTTTTCAACAATTTCGCCCAAACTGTCCACATCCGAAAAATCAAAAGCTTCGGCTTGGGCAATTTGTAGAATTTTTTCTCCCTCTATTCCATTCAGGAATTCTCCTTTTTCATTCAGTAATTTCAAGGCATTCCATTGTTTTGGATTGTGTGAAGCCGTAAGAATAATTCCGCCATCGGCACTCTCTAATGGTACAGCCACTTCAACTGTAGGCGTTGTTGAAAGACCCAAATCAACCACGTCAATTCCCAAACCAATCAAGGTATTTACCACCAAATTATGAATCATTGGTCCCGAAATTCGGGCATCACGACCCACAACAACCTTGAACTTGTCATTCCGACGTGAGGAGGAATCTCTTCCTTGTTTTAACCAAGTTCCATAAGCCGAAGCAAATTTCACGGCATCAACAGGAGTGAGATTATCCCCCACTTTTCCGCCAATAGTTCCCCGAATTCCTGATATAGATTTTATTAAAGTCATATTTATTTACGATATTAGATTTTAAATTTACGAATGACAAATATAATAAATGACAGTTTATAAAAGTCATTTAAAATTCATAGATTAGTCGAATGAATTTTCTAGCCCACATATACCTTTCCGGAGACAATGACTTGATGAAAATTGGCAATTTTATGGCCGACGGCATTCACGGAAAACACTTTGATACTTTTCCGATGGAGATTCAAAAAGGAATCATTCTGCATCGTGCAATAGACACTTTTACCGATGCTCATCCAATTTTTCGACAAAGTACCAAAAGGCTTCACGCCAATTACCATCACTATTCCGGTATCATCGTGGATATTTTTTATGATCATTTTTTAGCAAAAAACTGGAGCAATTATTCCGATGAAAAACTAGACGATTATACGGAACGTTTTTACCAATCTTTGAAAGACAATTATGATGATTTAACTCCAAAAACCCAAAAAATGATGCCTTATATGATTGACCATAACTGGTTATTGAGTTACCAAAACATTGAAGGCATTGAAAGAATCTTGGCAAAAATGGATACTCGAATGAAATATGAATCGAATATGCGGTTTTCTGTTGCAGAGTTGAGAACGTTTTATTCCGAATTTGAACAGGAATTTTCCGTTTTTTTTGAAGATTTGATTACATTTACCAACCAAAAAATAATTTCGTTATGAAAAAAATAATACTTGCCCTTTCCTTTTTTATTTTCTGTTTGATTCCAAACAAAATGGTAGCTCAAACGGGTTTGATAACCCAAAAAGCAATGGTGGTTTCGGCTCGTGAAGAAGCTTCAAAAATAGGTGTCGAAATAATGAAAAAAGGTGGCAATGCCTTTGATGCAATGGTTGCAACAGAGCTGGCTCTTGCGGTAGCGTATCCTTATGCTGGAAATATTGGAGGTGGAGGATTTATGGTTTTCAGAAAAAACAACGGAGAAACTGGAGCTTTAGATTACCGAGAAAGAGCTCCACTAGCAGCCCACAAGGATATGTACCTTGACAAAGAAGGCAATGTAATTCCCAATTTAAGTGTAGATGGCGCACTGGCGATTGGCGTTCCAGGAACTATTGCCGGAGTTTTTGCCGTTCACGAAAAAATGGGTAAACTTTCGATGGAAGAAATTATGAAACCCGTAATTGCCTTGGCAAGAAAAGGAATCGTGGTTACCGAAAAACAAGAGAAAAGACTGCAACATTATCACGACATTATCGTGAAAGTTAGCGGCGAAAAAACCCTACTTGCCCAAAATTACAAAGCAGGTGACACCATAAAATATTTGGCTTTAGCCGAAACCTTATCAAGAATAATGAAAAACGGAAAAGATGAATTCTACAAGGGTGAAACTGCTAATAAAATGGTTGATTTTGTACAAAAAAAAGGAGGAATAATTACTCTCGAAGATTTATCTAAATATGAAGTCAAATGGAGAAAACCAATTATTTTTAATTACAAAGATTTAAAAATTATCTCGATGTCGCCACCCTCTAGCGGAGGAATCACTTTGCAGCAAATTATGAAAATGATAGAACCTTATCCAATTTCAAAATTTGGACATAACAGCGTGAAAACCATTCAAGTTGTCACTGAAGCAGAACGAAGAGCTTATGCCGACAGAAATTATTTTCTAGGCGATCCTGATTTTGTAAAAATTCCAAGAAAAGAATTGCTCGATAAAAATTATTTGAAACAAAGAATGAAATCTTTCGATTGGAACAAAGCTACTTTGTCTTCCAATGTTTCTCACGGTGAAATTGCCATTTCCGAAAGTAATGAAACTACCCATTATTCCATTATTGATGCCGAAGGCAATGCAGTTTCTGTCACGACAACAATTAATGGTGCTTATGGTTCCAAATTATATTCAGATGAGTTGGGCTTTTTTTTCAACAACGAAATGGATGATTTTAGTGCCAAACCGGGAGCTCCAAATTCCTACGGTTTAGTTGGTGCCGATGCCAATAGTATTGCGCCTCAAAAAAGAATGTTGAGCTCGATGACGCCAACAATTGTAGAGAAAAACGGGAAATTATTTATGTTGGTAGGTTCACCGGGAGGCTCGACCATCATCACATCGGTATTGCAAACAATTTTGAATGTAAATGAATTTAAAATGAGTATGCAGGAAGCCGTAAATGCTCCTCGTTTTCACCATCAATGGCTACCTGACGAATTGGTTTTTGAGCCCAATGCCTTTTCGAAAACTACTTTAGAAAGTTTAAAACTAAAAGGCTATATCATTAACGAAAAAAATCCTCCGGTGCTAGGGAAAGTAGATGCTATTTTGGTTTTACCAAACGGCAAACTAGAAGGTGGAGCCGACAAAAGAGGCGATGATACGGCTGTGGGGTTTTAGCCCCTCGACTGCGCTCGGGATGACGTTAATTAGAATAATAAAAAGTCCGATTTATGAGTTTTATTGAATCATTAGAATCCATTTTTCAAGAAAACAGCAATCCGGAAAATGCTTTTGCTATGGCAAAATATATGCGGAATCATTTTCCTTTCTTCGGAATAAAAACGGATGAAAGGAGGCAGATTTTCAAAGATATTTACAAAGAAAATAATCGTGAAGTTATTGAGAATCCTAGAGAAATAGCTTTGAAACTGTATTCAAAACCACAACGAGAATTACATTATTGCGCTATCGAAATTTTGATAAAACAACTCAAGGAAAATTACAAAAAAGAAGACATTCAGCTCATTGAAAAACTCTTAACAACAAATTCCTGGTGGGACAGTGTTGATACCATTGCCAAAAATATTTTGGGTGAATATTTGCTCGAATATCCTTTGGAAACTACAAAAGTAATCGAACGTTTTTCGAATTCCGAGAATATGTGGCTTAACCGTAGTGCCATTCTTTTTCAATTGGGTTACAAACAAAAAACCAACTTCGATTTACTACAATCAGAATGTGAAAAACATAAAAATTCAAACGAGTTTTTCATTCAAAAAGCCATTGGTTGGGCCTTGCGAGAGTACGGAAAAACAAATCCAGAAGCAGTCCGGAATTTTGTAAACCAAACTCATTTAAAACCTTTGAGCAAAAAAGAAGCCTTGAAAAACATAGGCTAAAAGCAAAAATAGTAGTAAATTAGCATCTTCCTAAAAAAATAAAATGTTCAAAAAATATTTTTATAAATTAGAAAACATAATTGCTTGGTCACAATCCATACTCACACCAAAACAATTTATTTTCTTGTCGAGTATTTTAGTCGGGGTTACTTCGGGGTTTGCAGTTATTATTTTAAAAACATTTGCACATCAAGTTTACTCTTTTGCGACCAACATCAACGGAATTTTAAAATTAAGTTTCATCAACAGTATTTTGCCAATTATTGGAATCTTGTTGACGGTTTTTGTTGTCAAAAGAGTTTTGGGAGGCACCATAGAAAAGGGAACTTCACAGATTTTGTATGCTGTTGCCAAGAAAGCAAGCATAATTCCAAGAAAACAAATGTATGCTCAAATCGTTACGAGTTCGCTCACAGTTGGTTTAGGAGGCTCGGCAGGTTTAGAAAGTCCCATCGTGATTACGGGGGCTGCTTTTGGTTCTAACTATGCCCAAAGATATAAATTGAGTTACAAAGACAGAACACTTCTCATAGGTTGCGGAGTTGCAGCCGGAATTGCCGCTGCTTTTAATGCCCCAATCGCTGGTGTTTTGTTTGCCATCGAAGTGTTGCTGGTCGATGTAAGTATTTCGGCATTTACTCCAATTATGATTGCCGCTGCTACCGGCACATTGGTTTCATTAATTGCTTTAGACGAGTCCATTTTATTGTCTTTCAAACAGCAACAGACCTTTGATTATCACAATATTCCGTACTATGCTTTGCTGGGATTATTTACGGGACTTATCTCGGTATATTATTCCAGAAATTTTCAAAGAGTAGAACATCTTTTTGCTCGATTACGGTTTAAACCATACAAAAAGGCACTTTTTGGTGCTACAATTTTAGCCATTCTTATTTTTATTTTTCCAACACTTTTTGGTGAGGGCTACGAAAGCATCAAGATATTATCTGAAAGCCCGAGCCAATTATTAGAAAATACTTTATTTAGCAGTTATCGAAATAACGAGTGGGCACTTTTGGCATTCATCGGTTTTACAATGATGCTCAAGGTTTTTGCTTCGGGAATTACGCTGGGAAGCGGGGGGAATGGCGGAAATTTTGCACCTTCCCTATTTTTGGGTTCCTATGCTGGTTATTTGTTTTCCAAATTTTTAAATTTAACTGGTCTCACACACTTACCCATCAGCAATTTTTCAATGGTGGGAATGGCAGGAATTCTCAGCGGATTATTTCACGCACCATTGACGGCTATTTTCCTTATTGCAGAGATTACAGGTGGTTACGCCTTGATGATTCCTTTGATGATTGTAACTTCCATCAGTTTTGCAATTTCTAAACGTTTCGAAAAACATTCGATGGACGTGAAAACTTTGGCTAAAAAAGGACATGCCTTTACGACAAATAAAGATACCAACATCCTTTCGACATTAGATACCAATTCTGTTATTCAAACCGATTTTCTAACGATTTCCCCTGATGAAAATTTAGAAAAATTAGTCGATTTAATTTCTCACTCCAACCAAGTTATTTTTGCGGTAGTAGACAAGGAAATGCATTTGCTAGGCATCGTTCATTTTAATAATATTAGAGAAATAATCTTTAATAATTTTAGGGTAAAACACACTTTGGTGAAAGAAATTACGACTCCAACCATTGATGTTGTCTATCCTGCCGACAGTATGGAAACTGTAATGAATAAATTCGAAAAAGCCAGAGTCACTTTCTTACCAGTTATCAAAAACGGAAAATATTACGGATTCATTTCCAAGGCTGCGATACTCGAAGCCTATCGTGCCAAGTTAAAATTTATGGCTATAGAATAAAAATTAATATCGGATAGTAAAAAAATTTTACATATCCGATAATAAGAGTATCTTTGTTGCATTATGTGGAAAATAGACCTAACATATCGAGAGGAATTTCAATCAACATTTGACAGATTGTACAAAAAAAAGCAAGTTTTGCATTCCAGCAGACCATTGCCCAATATCGCTTTGAATAAAATCAGGGAGAGCCTTTCTATCGAATGGACCTATAATTCTAACAGTATCGAAGGCAATACATTAAGTCTTCGGGAAACACAAATGGTATTGCAAGAAGGAATAACCGTAAAAGGAAAATCACTTCGGGAGCATTTTGAAACCCACAATCACGACAAGGCAATTGACTATCTATATTCAATCATAAATGACGATTATAAGCTGAGGAGTATTGATATTCTCTCGCTTCATGGGTTGGTTTTGCGCTCCATCGAAGATGATTTTGCAGGGCGAATTCGCAATGGAGGAGTTCGAATTTCCGGAGCCAATTTTACGCCACCAAATGCCACCAAAGTCCCAGATTTGCTCGACGAATTAATCGATTTTGTAAACACAAATCCTCAGGAACTTAACGATATTGAGTTGGCAACAGTTTTTCATCATAAATTAGTCTGGATTCATCCATTTTTTGATGGAAATGGCCGAACTGTTCGTCTGGCAATGAATTTATTGTTGATGCGTTCAGGATTTCCGCCTGCTATTGTCCTGAAAAACGATAGGAAAAAGTATTACGAAGCGCTCAATCAGGCGAATGGTGGCAACTATCAAAAACTTACGCTTTTGATGTGTCAATCGCTCGAAAGAACGCTGAATATTTATCTCAATGCTTTGCCAGATAACGACAAAGAGTATATCGAAATTTCAGATTTGGTCCAAGAACCCAATATGCCTTATGGTCAAGAATACATCAGTTTATTGGCTAGGCAAGGAAAAATTGATGCCTACAAAGAAGGCCGAAACTGGCTCACCACTCGCGAAGCTGTCGAGGAATATATTGCTACAAGAAAGAGAAAACGCTAACTAAATTAGTTGGCGTTTTTATGTATATTTTTCTATCTTTATGCCAAATCTATGTATTAAACGCCTATTATGCCAACATTAGAAAACCTCTTTTTACAACTCGAAAACATAAAAGTTATTGACACCTCCATTCCCCATTCTCAATATTTTCCATTGGATTTATCGGTTGCAAACACGGAATTATCAGAATTGGATTTGGGAAATGCCACAATTTTTGAAAATTATATCGAAAATTTTCTTCAAAAGAACAAGGCTAGAGTGGCTTTTGGAGGTTACAACGAAAAACGAAATCTATATAACCAAAACACTCATTTTAACGAGGAAGAAAGAAATATTCATTTGGGAATTGATTTTTGGATAAAAGCGGAAACAACAGTATTAGCAGCACTTGATGGAAAAGTTTATGGTTTTAATTTTAATACTGGATTAGGAAATTATGGTCCAACAATTATCTTGGAGCATCAACTTGAAAATAAAGTTTTTTATACTTTGTACGGACATTTATCTTTGGAAAGCATAGAAAATTTAGAAATTGGTTCCTTTTTCAGGAAAGGTGAAAAACTAGCTACATTGGGAGATGCATCTGTAAATGGTGGTTATTCACCCCATTTGCATTTTCAAATTATTAAAAATATCGAAGATAATTTTGGAGATTATCCCGGTGTTTGCAGCAAAAAAAACCTAGATTATTACTCGGAAAATTGTCCCAACCCGAATTTATTGCTAAAAATAACCTAGGTAATATTCAAAAAAAAGTATTGTCGTCTTAAGTTTGCAAGTTTTTAATTTAAAAAAATATTTGAGTTTAAAAATTCACTATTTTTACTGTTAAATTTTTCTGAAATGACCCCAAACGAAAATACCATCACTAAATTCTATAACGCTTTTGCCAATGCTGATGCAGCACAAATGTGCGAGTGTTATCACACCAATGTTCAATTTCGAGATCCTGCATTTGGATTGTTGAAAGGAAAAGAGGTTTGTCAAATGTGGAAAATGCTTCTTGAAAGAAGCAACGGGAATATAAAAATTGAATTTTCAGAGGTAAAAGCAGATGAATACTTGGGTTCTGCTCGATGGATTGCAACCTATAAATTTAGCAAAACAAATAGAAATGTGGTGAATGTCATCCAGGCACATTTTCATTTTAAAGATGGTTTAATTATCAAACATACTGATGATTTCGACATTTGGAAATGGGCTAAACAAGCATTGGGACTGAAAGGTTTTCTTTTGGGTTGGACTGGCTTTATGCAGAAAAAAATCCAGAAACAAGCTCGTCTATCCTTAAAAATTTACATCAAAAAAAACACAAAAACCTAGACAAATTATTTGTCTTTCTGGATATTTTTAAACAAAATAGTAAAAATTGAAAAGTGCTAAAACATCCTGTAATTTTGGTTATTTTTTACTAAATTTGAGTATTGTAGCTAATTATCCAAAAGGTTAATTTAAAGAAGTGAACTCAAATTAAGAGAATTATAGAATCTTCATTCAAATATGAGCGCAAAAAAAATAGATGGCCAAACAAAAATTGAAAACAATTTAGTTTCAAAAACATCCAAAACCAAAACAACAATTGGACAGGAGGAAAACGATTTTCCTATTGTGGGAATTGGTGCATCTGCAGGTGGATTAGAAACATTAGAACAGTTTTTTGCCAATATGCCCGAAAAAAGTGGGATTGCATTTGTGATAATTCAACATCTTGACCCCACCCATATTGGAATAATGCCAGAACTTTTGCAGCGAATGACCTCAATGAAGGTTTACCAAGTAACTGATCGTCTTAAAGTAAAACCAAATTGCGTTTACATAATTCCGCCCAACAAAAGTATGTCGATACTCAACGGCATGTTACATTTATTTGCACCAACAGAATCTCGCGGACTTCGTTTGCCAATTGATATTTTCTTCCGATCACTAGCCGAAGACAAAAAAGAAAAAAGTATAGGAATCATCCTTTCAGGAATGGGTTCTGATGGTAGTTTAGGTTTGAAAGCCATAAAAGAAAAAAACGGTATCGTCCTAGTTCAAGACCCAAATACTGCTAAATTCAACGGAATGCCAAGCAGTGCCATTGAATCTGTAAATCCTGATATAATAGCCCCTGTACAAGAATTGCCTGCTAAATTGATTGATTTTCTTCAATTTATTCCAGTAGTTAAAACAGAATTAGATATAGACAGCAAATATCTAAGTAACCTCGAGAAAATTATCATTCTGCTTCGAGAGCAATCAGGTCACGACTTTTCCTTATATAAAAAAAACACCTTGTTTCGTCGTATCGAAAGACGCAAAGGCATCCATCATATCGACAAAATTCAAAATTATGTTCGCTTTTTACAGGAAAACCCTAGTGAAATAGAAATCCTATTCAAAGAATTACTCATTGGAGTGACCTGTTTTTTTCGCGATACCGCCGTTTGGGAAAAGTTCAAAGAGAAAATTCTTCCAGAAATAATAGAAAAATTGCCTACCGGATATGCAATGCGCGCTTGGGTAACAGGATGTTCGACAGGTGAAGAAGCATATTCTCTAGCCATCACTTTCAAGGAGGTAATGGAAAAAATGAATCATCACAAAAAAATTAGCCTACAAATTTTCGCCACAGACCTTGACAACGAAGCCATAGAAATAGCACGTAAAGGTTTCTTTGCACAAAATATAATTGCCGATGTTACGCCAGAACGTCTTTCCAAATTTTTTATAGCCGAAGATGACGGTTATCGTATTAATGCAGCTATTAGAGAAATGGTGGTTTTTGCACCTCAAAATGTGATTAAAGATCCGCCATTTACAAAACTTGATATTCTTATGTGTCGCAATATGTTGATATATATGGAATCTGAATTGCAAAAAAAATTAATGACATTATTCAATTATAGTTTAAATCCTGGTGGAATAATGCTACTAGGCACAGCCGAAACCCTAGGCACTGACAATGATGGATTTGAAGTGCTAGATCCTAGATTAAAAATTTTCAAAAAAACCTCGTCAAAAGCACCTTCGGGACTTATTGATTTTCCAAGTTCCTTTTCAACATCTAAAAAAATGACTCAAGAAACTAAAACGCCTACTAAAGTTGTTGAAAATATTCAAACACTTGCCGACCAAATTCTACTTCAACATTTTGCTCCTGCCAGCGTTCTGGTCAATGACAAAGGCGATATAATTTACATTACCGGACGCACCGGAAAATATCTTGAACCCGTTGCTGGAAAAGCAAATTGGAACATTTATGCCATGGCGCGTGAAGGTTTGCGCAAAGAATTACCAGCAGCCTTCAGAAAAGCAATGCAGACTTTTGACCCAGTACTCATTTCAAATGTAAAAATAGGGACTAATAAAGAAACACAAGTTGTCGATGTTACCATTCAACGCATCGAAAGTCCCGAAGCAATTAAAGGAATGATATTGGTCATTTTCAAAGAAATACCTTCATCTCACGAGTTTCTGGAAGTTGATTCTAAAAAAGGATCTAAAACTTCGGGCATTCGCCAAAGGGAACTAGAAATTGAACTTCAACAATGTTTTGAAGACTTGCAAAGTACAAGAGAGCAAATGCAAACCTCTCAGGAAGAACTGAAATCTACTAATGAGGAATTGCAATCAACAAACGAGGAATTGCAATCAACAAACGAGGAATTGACTACTTCAAAAGAAGAAATGCAAAGTCTTAACGAAGAATTACAAACCGTAAATATTGAATTACAAAGCAAGGTAATCGATTATGTTCAGGCAAATAATGATATGAAAAACCTGCTCAACAGTACAGATATTGCCACACTTTTTCTAGACAAGGAATTGAATATTAGAAGATTTACCGATCCTATTACCAACATTTTTAAGGTGCGCAACACCGATATTGGCCGACCATTTACTGATCTAGTTACTGATTTAATTTATCCCGAAATAGGAAAACACGCAAAACAAGTCATCAAAACCTTGATTTATATTGAACAATCCGTTGCCACTAAAGATGGAAGATGGTTCGATATAAAAATAATGCCTTATCGTACACTTGACGACCACATTGACGGTTTGGTTCTCACTTTTAACGATGTGACCAAGTTTAAAAAAATGGAACTAGAACTCAAACAAGCCAATGAAAATCTACAGAAAAGTAAAGATGCTCGTTATCGCCTTTTGTTTGAATCTGCAAAGGTAGGAATCCTGAACCTTGATTCCGAAACTGGAAAAATCACGGATGCAAACCCATTTTTAATAGATCTTTTGGGCTATTCAAAAGAAAAATTAAGCGAAAAAGCCATCTGGGAAATTGGATTATTCAAGGATGTTGTTGCCAATGTGGAAAAATTCAAGGAATTACAAGAGAAAAAATTTATACATTATGACGATTTACCACTAGAAACCATAGATGGAAGAATGATAAACGTGGAATTCATCAGCAATGTATATGAGGTCGATGGCCAAAAAATAATTCAATGTTTTATTCGTGACATCACTGAAAGTAAACTGGCACAAGAAAAATTAAAAATTTCTGAAACGCGGTATCGCAACCTTTTCGAATCAGCAAAAGACGGAATTCTCGTTCTTGATGCCGAAACAGGGAAAATAGAAGATATGAATCCTTTTTTGACAAAGATGTTGGGAAATCCAAAAGAAGAACTAGCCAAAAAAACCATATGGGAAGTTGGATTCTTCAAGGATATTATCGACAACAAAGATAAATTTATGGAACTACAGGAAAAACAATCTGTAAATTATGAAGGATTACCTCTTGAAACTGCCGATGGTCGAAAAATAAATGTTAATTTTATTACCAAAACATTTACTATAGGAAATCATAAAGTAATTCAATGCTTTATCAGGAATATAGACAGCAAAAACTAAAACAAGGTATAAAAAAATATATAATTATCAACCCAAATAATTATGAAAGACGATAAAACAAAATTGGAACCCACTGACATTCTTCGCAAAAAGGCCGAAGAATTGCTCAAGAAAAATATTTTGTCACCAGATTCAAATCTCTCTGATGCCCAAATCCTCAAGCTCATACACGAACTCGATGTACACCAGATTGAGCTCGAAATGCAAAATGAGGAACTCCTTATAGCAAAGAAACAAGCCGAAATTGATGCTGAAAAATATACAAATCTCTATGATTTTGCCCCTACAGGATATATCACCCTTTCGAAAGATGGTGAAATTACAAATCTCAACTTTAGGGGAGCTAATTTCCTTGGAAAAGAACGTTCCTTTTTGAAAAAACGCCGTTTTGCACTTTTTGTCTCTGATGAAACAAGACCTGTTTTTAATCTCTTTTTAGAAAAATTAATTGACCAAAAAACCAAGGAAAACTGCGAGGTAGTCTTGTCAACTATTTCGGAACACCCCATTGATGTTATGCTTACCGGAATTTCTAGCGAAGACGGAGAAGAATGCTACATAACAATGATTGACATTAGCAAAAGTAAAAAAGCAGAAAAAGCAACAAAAATAAGCGAGGAAAAGTACCATACCCTTTTCGATTCTAACAAAGACAGTATTACCATATTTAAATTAGAACCAAATGGCAAACCCGGCAATTTTATAGAGGCAAACCCGGCAACAACAGCCCTTTTTGGTTTTACAAAAAAAGAAATTTTGTCTCTAAATGTAAGAGACATAGAATCTATCTCTGAAAAAAAGTTAAAAGCCAGAGTGGAAACTTTGCTCTCTAAAGGTAGAATAGACTTTGAAACCATCATCAAAAACAAAAATGGAAACAAAAGAAATGTAGAGATTGAGACTGTTATAATAAATTACCTGAATGAACCTGCGGTAATGAATATTACCCGAGATATTACGGAACGCAAGCAAATGGAAAATAATGTCAAAAAAGCTAATGAAAGTTTGATTACCATTCTTGAAGCTATTCCTGATTTATTATTTGAAGTAGGCCTTGACGGCAGGATTTATCATTATCAATCCCATCGCGATGATTTGCTAGCCGTTCCGCAAAGCGAGTTTATGGGGAAATTATTTCAAGATGTCTTGCCTGCTGATGTAGCAATTGTTTGTCTGGAAGCAATACATGAAGCCAATGAAAAAGGATGGTCAATCGGAAAACAATATTCGCTCGATTTGCCAAAAGGAAAATTTTGGTTTGAACTATCGGTGTCGCCCATAAAGGAAGGCGTGGATAAATACAAGCACTTCATTCTACTTGCACGTGATATCACGGAACGCAAAGTAGCTGAAGAAAAATTAAGAACTGAAAAAAATCGCATTCGAACTATTCTCGAAATGGTTGGAAACCCAATATTCCTTAAGGATAATGACCATAAAATTACCTATGCAAATAATGCATTTTACAATTTATTTGGCCTGAATGAAAAAAATGTAATAGGAAAAACCCTAGCTGAAAACGTTCCTGAAAACGAGAGGAAACATTTTCTCAAAGTGGACAGAAATGTTCTTGATACTGGTATCCCTGACATTCGAGAAGAAGAGCTTACAAGAAAAGGAATAGTACACACCATTATTACAAGCAAGACCCGTTTTGTTGATGAATCTGGAATCAAGTCACTTGTGGGTTCTATTTATGATATTACAGAACGCAAAAAATATGAGCAAGCACTGCAAAAAAGTCAAGAAAAACTAAGAGGTGTTTTTGAGTTAGCCAATTCGGGAATAATATTGACTGATTTGAAAGGTAAATATCTACTTTTCAACAACTGGCTAATGGATAATCTGGGTTACAAAAGGGAAGAATTGAATAAATTAACTCGTGAAGATATAACCCATCCGGATGATTTAGAAAAAAGCAATATGCTATTTGAGGAAATTATTGAAGGTAAATTAGATAGATATCAACTTGAGAAACGATTTGTAAGAAAAGACGGATCTTGCTTTTGGGGAGAAATATCGGTATCTGCCATAAAGGATAAAAATAATAAGGTGGTTAATACCGTTGGGATTATTACAGACATTTCAGAACGAAGAAGAGACAAAGAAGCCTTACAAAAAAGCGAAGAAAAACTTCAGGGAATTTTTAATCTGGCTAATTCAGGAATCGTTTTATCCAATAGTGAAGGCCATTTTTTGGAATTCAACCATTGGTGGACAAATAATCTTGGCTACTCGTCCGAAGAATTGTCTGCGATGACCAATAGAGATATTACCCATCCTGATGATTTCGAGAAAAGCAATCTGTGGTTTAATAAAATCATTGAAGGTAAAATAGATAAGTACCAGATCGAAAAGCGGTATGTAAGAAAGAACAAGTCCTGTTTTTGGGTTGATATATCACTATCAGCAATCAAGGACGAAAACAATAAAATTATCAACACCGTTGGGGTAGCTACTGACATAACCGAACGAAAAAATGCCGAAGAAAAACTAAAACTCAGTGAATCAAGGCTAATCTCTGCACAATCTGTGGCTAAAGTGGGAAATTGGGAAACAGATTTAATTTTTAAAAATATTGTTTGGTCGGATGAAACCTATCGCATTTTCGGATTGAATCCAGATAAAGACAGCCTGTCTTTAGAAAGTTTTATGTCGTTAGTCCATCCTGATGATCTAAAAATGGTAGAATCTAAATTCGTCCATTCAATAAAATCTAATGTAATCAACTCAGTCGAGCACCAAATTATAACTCCCGATGGCATCCTAAAATATGTAGAGCAACGTTGGAAAATCATGCATGACGATCAAGGGAATCCAGTACGTGCAGAAGGAACTTGTCAGGACATAACAGAGCGAAAACAGGCAGAAGAAAAACTTCGCTATAACAAAAAAATTCTACGTGCTGTACTTGACAACGCCCCTGTTGGTATTTGGATGTTAAATGAAGATGGTCGTATGGAATTTGTCAATGAATTATTTTGCAATGCTGTTGGAATTTCTGAAGAGCAATTCATTGAAGTACCACACTATGCTCAACTTTATGAACCCGAAGTTGCAGCATCTTGTATGGCTTCGGATCGAGAAGCATTAACAAACGAAGGATTTAACACTTCGTACGAAAAAATACTTTTTACAGACGGAAAAATGCATGACTTGGAAATCATTAAAAGAAAAATTTATGATGACCACAACGGCGCAACTAAATTAATAGGAATTGCACAAGATATAACGGAGCGAAAAATAACCGAAGAAAAATTGCGCGAAAGCGAAGAAAAGTATCGTGGTCTGGTAGAAAATTCACCTGATGGAATCGTTATTTATGTTGATGAAAAAATTGCATACATAAACGATGAAGGTCTAAATATGTTGGGTGCAAAAAGCAGGAAGGAAGTAATAGGAAAACCCGTATTGCAATTTGTTCCTCCCGAAAATCATACCAGCATTATTCAAAGGATGAAGGACGTGATGTTAGACCAATTTGCAACGGCAACTGTTGAAGAAAAATTTATCCGAATAGACGGCATTCCTTTCGATGTCGAGATAAAAGCAATTCCAACTATTTTCGAACACAAGGCGGCGGTTCAAGTTATTGTTCACGATGTTACAGAGCGTAAACGCACGCAGGAAAAAATTCTTCAACTTTCCCAAGCCGTCGAACAAAGTCCTGTTACGATCGTTATTACCAACACAAAAGGCTGTATTGATTACGTAAATCCAAAATTTACCGAAACTACGGGTTATAGTTTTGATGAAGTCATTGGCAAGAATCCACGTGTTTTAAAATCTGGACACACTTCATCCGAAGAGTACAAGGAGTTATGGCAAACTATTGCTGCTGGCAAAGAATGGCACGGAGAGTTTCACAACAAGAAAAAAAACGGAGAACTTTTTTGGGAATCGTCCACAATTTCACCAATTGTAAATTCACAAGGCAAAACGACCCACTTTATTGCCATCAAAGAAGACATTACCAGTCGCAAGGCGGTAGAGCAGGAATTAGTCAAAGCAAAGGAACAAGCCGAGGAAAGCGACCGCTTAAAATTAGCCTTCCTTGCTAATATGAGTCACGAAATTCGAACTCCAATGAACGGAATTTTAGGATTTACCGAGCTTTTGAAAGAACCAAAATTAACTGGGGAAGAGCAGCAAGAATACATAGAAATCATTGAAAAAAGCGGGAAACGTATGCTTAACATTATCAATGACATCATCAATATTTCAAAAGTAGAATCGGGACAAATAGAAATAAAACTTTCTGAAACCAATGTAAATGAGCAAATAGAATACCTGAATACTTTTTTTAAACCTGAAACAAAACAAAAAGGATTAAAGCTTTCTATAAAAGAAGTATTATCACCAAAGGATTGTATTGTTATAACCGATAGGGAAAAAATTTATGCCATTCTTACAAATCTTGTTAAGAATGCCGTCAAATTTACCAATTCAGGTTCGATAAATTTTGGATGTGTTAAAAAAGGGAAATTCTTGGAGTTTTTCGTGAAAGATACCGGTTTAGGTATTCCAAAATCGCAACATAAAATGATTTTTGAAAGGTTCAGGCAGGCCAATGAAACGATGACCCGAACACATGAAGGTTCAGGACTGGGATTAGCTATTTCAAAAGCTTATGTAGAAATGCTTGGTGGAAAAATTTGGGTCGAAAACGAAGTAGGTAAAGGAAGTACGTTCTACTTT
>Ga0208262_1000194_pt1 | contig 25661 bp, 18 predicted proteins | sample LakWasMet15_LOW5_2_FD_183863 | JGI IMG/M metagenome (GOLD analysis project Ga0208262, IMG submission 183863) | Freshwater sediment methanotrophic microbial communities from Lake Washington under simulated oxygen tension - Sediment Metagenome... | ecosystem: Environmental > Aquatic > Freshwater >... | reverse complement strand
AGCGGCCACGGAGGAACACCATGGCGAGTTCGTCGGCCCCCCTCAGACCCTACCCGGGCGCGCAAGCCCGGCTGGAAGACACCTGCCTGAAGCAACGGCGCGGCCACAGCACCGCGCCGGCCGGCACCGACGAGCAGCAGGCCCGCGACAGCGTCAGCGCGGCGCAGGCGCTGGCACTGTCGGGTGGCGGCATTCGCAGCGCCACCTTCAACCTGGGTCTGCTGCAAGCGCTGGCGCAGGCCGGGCGGCTCAAGGACATCGATTACCTGTCCACCGTCTCGGGCGGCGGCTATATCGGCGCCTTTCTCGGGCGGCTGTACCACCGCGCGGCCGAGGAGTCACCCGGCGCCGACGCCACCGCCACCGCGCGCGATGTGGAGCAGGTGCTGGCCAGCGACGGCGCGCCCATGCTGCGCTGGCTGCGCGACCACGGCCGCTACCTGGCGCCGCAAGGCCTGAAGGACCGCCTGTTCGCCTACGGCATCTACCTGCGCAACCTGTTGACCATCCATGTGCTGCTGGGCATCACGCTGTTGGCGGCGTTCCTGCTGTGGGCGGCGCTGCGCATCCTGTTGCCGGCGTTGATGCACGCCGGCGCGGACGGCTTCCCCTTCGCCTACCTGCCCGATGGCAGCGGCCTGAGCCCGGCCTGGGTAGCGGCGCTGCTGCTGGGCGCGGTGGCGCTGGCACTGTGCTGGACCTACTGGATGCACCGCGCCTCGCCGTTCCTGGCGTGGCAGCAGCGCCTGATTGCGCTGGGCCTGGCCGCGCTGGCGGCGTTCACCTTCTACCAGCGGCTGCCCGGCTACCTGGCCGACATCACCGAGCGTCTGCCCGGCGCCTTGCTGCTGGCGGCGGTGGTGATCGGCGCCGGCGCGTGCGCCGCCTCTTTCATTGCAGGCTGGGGACTGGCGGGCGATCTGGGCGCAGTTCGCAACCGGATCTCGCGCTGGACCCGCATGCTGCTGTTCGGCTGTGCCGCCTGCGCGGCGTTCGCGCTGCTCGACGACGTGGCCTACCGCGCCTTCATCTGGTTCGGCCGCGACGACGCGCAGGCCAACGCGCTGATCGGCGCCGGCCTCACCGGTGCCCTGTTGGCCGGCCTGCGCGCGCTGGCCCAGGCGGCGGCGGCGCGCAGCGAAGCCAAGCCGCACGCGGGCAGCGGCAACTGGACCTCGCTGCTGATCGCCGCCGCGGGCGTCATCCTGCTGGTGCTGGTGGCGTTGGGCTGGGCCTACGTGGTGGAGGCCTTCGTCTGGTCCGGCGTGCCACGCGGCACGGTGCCACGCGACGCCTGGCCCACACTCGGCGCCGCGGTGGCGCTGCTGCTGCTGGTCTGGCTGTCCGGTCGGCAGCTCGATGTGCTCAACCTGTCGTCCCTGCACGCCTTCTACGCGGCGCGGCTGTCGCGCGCCTACCTGGGCGCGGGCAACGCCGCGCGGGGCGTGCCGTGGTCGGCGCAGCCAGCCCGCTCGGGCGGCCGACTGGTGCCGGTCAGCCAGGTGGCAGCCGGCGACGACCTGGCCTGGGCCGACTACGCGCCGCATCGGCATGGCGGTCCGCTGCACCTGGTCAATGTCAACGTCAACCAGTCACGCTACTCGGCCGGTGGCGACTTCCAGCCCGATCGCAAGGGCTGGAACCTGAGCGCAGGCCCGGGCGGCTTCAATCTGGGACGCAGCCGCTGGCAGGCGCCATCGTGGCCCGGAGCCGAGGCGATGAGCCTTGGCCAGTGGGTCTCTGTCTCGGGCGCGGCCTTCACCACCGGCGCCGGCGCGCGCACCGGACTAGGCTTCTCGGCCCTGTTGGGCCTGCTGGGCGTGCGCCTGGGCTACTGGTGGCGGGCTGGCGACACCACGGCCAGGGCGCCGCACATGCTGACGGCGCTGTGGCACGAAATCACCGGCGCCTTCAACCCCGACACGTCGAGCCACTGGTACCTGTCGGACGGCGGGCACTTCGAGAACACGGCCGCCTACGAACTGATCCGGCGCCGGGTCAAGCGCATCGTGCTGGCCGACTGCGGCGCGGATCCGCACTATGAATTCGAGGACCTGGCCAACCTGGCGCTGAAGGTGCGCATCGACTTCGGCGCGGAACTGCAGTTCTTCGGCCCAGACGACCTGGATCGCTACCTCGCCAACGAGCCCGCTGTGCGCGCGCTGTTCACCGACCCGCGGGCCATGGGCAGCCGCGAAGGGCCGGCGTTGCTGCTGGCCACCGTGCGCCACCCCGACGATGCACAGCCGGGCTGGCTGGTGGTGGTCAAGCCGCGGTTGCCGAGCCAGCTCAGCGCCGACCTGGCGCGCTACGCCGAGCGCAACCCGGCCTTTCCGCAGCAGCCCACCGCAGACCAGTTCTACGACGAGGCGCAATGGGAAAGCCACCACCGGCTGGGCCGCCTGCTGGGCGACCAACTGGCGCAGGCGCTGGGCAAACTGCCGGCCTGGCGCGACGGCAGCGCGCCCTGGCCGGTGGCGCTGCAAGGCGCGCGCTGGTTCGGACGCGACGCCACGCCAACCCCGGCGCCGGCCGGCGAGACGGCAAACAGCCCGGCGGGCCTGCTCAAGCTCTATGCCCCGCTGGTGATCGCCTTGTGGACCGGCTTCGAGTTCTACTCCAAGTGGCAACAGGATCAGGCGAAAGAGGCCGCCGAGACCAGCAAGCTGGTACTGGCCCGCATCGACGTGCTGGAACGCCAGGTGTTCGGCCGCGATGGCTGCGCCGCCAGCGACGATCCGCTCACGAACTGCCCGACCGTGCCGGCACAAACCCTGTTCGTGAAGCACCTGCTGGCCAACCTGGCGCCCAGCAACGCGGCGCCGCTGGGCGAGGTGGTGGCCAAGATCGAAGAGGCTGTCAACGTCAAGAAGCCCCAGCTCAACCAGCAGGTCACCACTGCCGCCGCCCAGGCCGCGCCGCCTCTGGAACTCGCCCTGGTTCAGGGCCAGCGTCCGACCCCGGTCGGCGCGGAGACGCGCGAGCGCGCACTGGTCTATATCCAGATCTACGACGAGGCGCGGCGCGCCGACGCCAAGCGCATGATCGAGCGCCTGCTGGGCGTCGGCCTCAAGCCCAATCAGCTACCCGGCGTGGAAAACGTGGTGAAGACCACCCAGTCGGCCGGTGCCAAACCACCGGCGCGCTTCGAGAAACCCACAGCGGTGTACTACCACGCCGACGACAAGGCGCTGGCCGAATGGCTGGTGCGCCAGGCGGTGGCCGACGACACGCTGGCGGTCGACCTGCGCGACCTCTCCAAGCGTTTTCCGGCGGTGCGCCAGGGCCTGGTGGAGCTGTGGCTACCCTAAGCTCAGTCCTCCTCGGCGAACGCCTCCTCGCGCTTGGACTTGACCGCCGGCAGCAGCACCAACACCAGCAGCAAGGCCGCCACCGCCAGCAGGCTGGCCGACAACGGCCGCGTCACGAAGACGCTCCAGTCACCGCGTGAGAGCAGCAGCGCGCGGCGCATGTGCTCTTCCATCATCGGCCCCAGGATGAAACCCAGCAGCAGCGGCGCGGGCTCGGCGCCGAGCTTGATGAACAGGTAACCCACCACGCCGAAGATCGCCACCATCCAGATATCGAAGGTGTTGTTGTTGGTGGAATAGACGCCAATGGCACAGAACAGCACGATCGCCGGAAACAGATACTTGTAGGGCACGCTGAGCAGCTTGATCCAGATGCCGATCAGCGGCAGGTTGAGGATGATCAGCATGGCGTTGCCGATCCACATCGACGCGATCAGGCCCCAGAACAATTCCGGGTTGCTGGTCATCACCTGCGGCCCCGGCTGGATGTTGTGGATGGTCATGGCGCCCACCATCAAGGCCATCACCGCATTTGGCGGAATGCCCAACGTCAGCAAGGGTATGAACGAGGTCTGCGAGCCCGCATTATTGGCCGACTCCGGCGCCGCCACGCCACGGATGTTGCCCTTGCCAAACGGCACTTCGCCCGGCCGGAGCTTGGTTTTCTTCTCGACGGTGTAGGCGGCAAAGGCCGCCATCACGGCACCGCCGCCAGGCAGGATACCCAGGGCCGAACCCAGCGCGGTACCGCGCAACACCGCCGGCACCATGTTCCTGAAGTCTTCCTTGGTCGGCATCAGGCCAGTCACCTTGGCGGTGAAGACCTCGCGCTCGCTCACGTGCTTGCCCAGGTTGCTGATGATCTCGCCGTAACCGAACACGCCCATCGCAATCACGATGAAGCCAATGCCGTCGGTCAGCTCCGGGATGTCGAAGCTGAAGCGCGCGGCCCCCGAGTTGACGTCGGTGCCCACCAGGCCCAGCAGCAGACCCAGCACGATCATCGCCACCGCCTTGAGCAGCGAGCCCGAGGCCAGCACCACCGCACCGATCAGGCCCAGAATCATCAGCGAGAAGTATTCGGCCGGGCCGAACTTGAACGCCACCTCGGTCAGCGGCGCGGCGAACGCGGCCAGAATCAGCGTGCCCACGCAACCGGCAAAGAACGAGCCCAGCCCGGCCGCCGCCAGGGCCGGCCCGGCTCGCCCCTTGCGCGCCATCTGGTAGCCGTCGATCACCGTCACCACCGAGGAAGACTCGCCCGGCAAATTGACCAGGATGGCGGTGGTGGAGCCGCCGTACTGCGCGCCGTAGTAGATGCCAGCCAGCATGATCAGTGCCGACACCGGCGGCAAGGCGTAGGTGGCCGGCAGCAGCATGGCGATGGTGGCCACTGGGCCAATGCCGGGCAGCACGCCGATCAGCGTGCCCAGCAGACAGCCGACGAAGGCGTACATCAGGTTGATGGGCGTGAAGGCCACGCCAAAGCCGAGCGACAGGTTTGCGATCAGATCCATGGCAATGTCCTCAGCCCGTGATGAATGCCGGCCACACCGGGAACTGCAACTTGAGCACCACGATGAAGGCCAGGTAGCTGCCGACGGCCAGCACGCTGGCCAGGATCAGGCAGGTCTTGATACTGAACTCGTCTCCGGCAGCGCTGGCGATCAAGGTCAGTGCGTAGATCGCGATCACCATGCCCATGGGCGGCAGGCCGATGGACGGCAGGCCGCCGAGCAGCACCCCGAACACCACGTTGGCCAGGATGATGAAGATCAGCGGCTTCCAGGCAAATGCACCGATCTTGTTGTCGACCTCGGTCTCCAGCACCAGCGCCTGGAAGGTGATCAGGCCACCCAGGATCGCCAGCAGCACGCCCAGCACCAGCGGGAAGTAGCCCGGGCCCATGCGCGCACCGTCACCAATCGGATAGTTGGTGGCGCCCCAGGCGAAGGCGACCCCGACGCTCATGAACATGAGGCCGGCAAAGAAGTCCTTTTGACTCTTGATATTCACGAACGAACTCCTCGTGTGGTTCTTGTGCGAACGATTCTGCGCCGCAATGGCGCGGCCTCGCCATGTGGGTAACACCTATGTCGCGACGGCGACCCCGGCATCTCAGCTCAGTGACGGCGTGGAACTCAGCACCTCGGGGATCACCGTCAGGCCCTCGGCCACGCGCAGCGCGCCAGCCAGGCGCAGGGGACGCATGCCGTCGGCCACCGCCTGGCGCCGCAAGGACTCCATGCTGGGCTCGCGGTTGACCTTGTCGCGGAACGCCTCGCTCACCACCAGCAGTTCGTACAGGCCGGTGCGGCCCATGAAGCCGGTCATGCGACAGTCCACGCAGCCCACCGGCTTGTATGGCGTGTAGCTGCCGGTCATCTGCCAGGGCTTGACGACCTCGCGCAGGGTCTCCAGGCCGGCCGGATCATCGGCCACCTTGCACTGCTTGCACAGCGTGCGCACCAGCCGCTGCGCCAGCACACCGAGCAGCGTGGCGTTGATCAGGTAAGGGGGGATGCCCAGTTCCATCAGCCGCGTGACGGCCGACACGGCGTCGTTGGTGTGCAGGGTGGAAAACACCAGGTGCCCGGTGAGCGCGGCCTGCACCGCCATCTCGGCGGTTTCCAGATCGCGGATTTCGCCCACCATGATGATGTCGGGGTCCTGGCGCATCAGCGCGCGCAAGCCCTCGGGGAAACCGAAGTCGAGCTGCGGCTGCACCTGGGTCTGGTTGAACGCGGCCTCGATCATTTCGATCGGGTCCTCCACCGTGCTGACGTTGACCTCCTCGGTGGCGACGCGCTTGAGCGTGGAGTACAGCGTGGTGGTCTTGCCCGAACCGGTTGGGCCGGTCACCAGGATGATGCCGTGGGCCTGGCCGATCAGCTTTTCCCAGCGCCGCGCATCGGCGCCTGAGAAGCCCAGGCCATCGAGATCCTTCAGCGTCGTGCTGGGGTCGAAGATGCGCATCACCATCTTCTCGCCAAAGGCGGTGGGTAAGGTGGACAGACGCATTTCGACTTCGTCGCCACGCGGGTTGCGCACCTTGATGCGGCCGTCCTGCGGGCGGCGCTTTTCCACCACATCGATGCGCCCGAGCAGCTTGACGCGCGCGGTCATGGCATTGAGCACCGCCAGCGGCAACTGGTACACCGGATGGAGCACGCCATCGATGCGAAAGCGGATGACGCCCTGCTCACGGCGCGGCTCCAGATGGATGTCGCTGGCGCGCTGGTCGAAGGCGTACTGCCACAACCAGTCGACCACCTGCACCACGCCCTGGTCGTTGGCGTCGAGTTCCTTGTTTTTCTTGCCCAGCTCGACCAGCTGCTCAAAACTGGCGCCGCCCGCGTTGCCACCGGCCTTGAGCGCGGAGCGCACCGACTTGGCCAGCGCATAGAACTCACCGGCGAAGCGACGGATCTCCTGCGGCATGGACACCACGCGGCGCACGCTGCGTCGCGACTGACGCTCCACCTCGGCGACCCAGCCGGTGACAAAGGGCTCGGCGGTCGCCACCACCACCTCGGACGCCGTTACCTGCACCGGCAGGATGTTGTGGCGTTCGGCATAGGTCGGACTCATGATGTCGGCCACCTTGCCCACGTCGACCTTGAGCGGGTCAATGCGGAAATACTCCAGAGCGGCATGGCCGGCCAGCCATTGCGTCAGGGCCTCGACATCGAGCAGGCTGCCGTCGTCGGCGCGGTGCATGGAGACGCTGGCCAGGCGCACCAGCGGATGCTGCGCACTCTCGGCCTGCGAGCAGCGTGCCGTGGTGCGCTGCATTTCTTCCAGGCTGATGACCCCGTCGGCGTGCAGCCACTCCAGCATGTGGCGCCAGTGCACCGGGCCGGCGTGGTGAACCTTGGCAGAGGCTTTGGTCTTCATGCCCGTCATCATGCAACAACCGGCTTGAACACGCGCACCCACTTCTGCGCCGGCAAACCCCACTGGGCTTCGATCACCTCGGCGCGTTGTGCCAGCAGGTCCCGCTTGGGCCGCGACGGCGTGCGCTGCGCCAGCACCACCGTATTGCCCTCGCGCGTGGGCTTGAAGGCCCACACGGCATCGGCACCGAAGGCGGCGGAGATCTTCTCGACGCTGCGCGCATAGCTGGAGGCCCGGCCAAACAGGTTCACCGTCATGCAGCCCTCGGGCGTGAGCAGGCGTCGGCAGTTGGAATAGAAGGGGAAACTGTCGAGCACCGGCGCCGCCGCCTCGTGGTCATACAAGTCGACGTTGAGCGCATCCACCGCGCCGAACCACATGGGCTTCTGGATCTCTTCGGCGGCGTCGGCCAGCACCACCTGCATACGCGCGTTGTCGGCCGGCAGCTTGAACCAGCCCCGGCACGCCACCAGCACCTGCGGATTGAGCTCGATGGCGGTGGTCTTCATGCGCAGTTCCTTGTGACAGAACTTGGTGAGCGAGCCCGCGCCCAGACCCAGTTGCATGGCCTGGCGCCTGGATACCGACTCCGGCTCGACAAACAGCAGCCAAGCCATCATGCGCTGGATGTATTCGTGAAACAGCGCGGTGGGCGCATCCATCAGCATGGAGCCCTGAATCCACTCGGTACCCAGATGCAGGTGGCGGATCGGACCTTCGTCGGAGAAATTGACTTCGGGGAGGGAGTGGCTGCGTTTTTTCAAGATGGGGGCATTATCCCCAACCGCCCCAGCGGGCCGTCGCGGGAGCCCGGACAGCCGGTTTCGTCGCCGCCAGGCCACAGCGCTGCCGCATTCGCTTGATCCTGACGTAACGTCAGGAACTATTCTCGCCTGCAAGGAGTTCAAATCGGATGTTTCTGAAGATCGGCGAGTTAGCCAAACGCTGCGGCCTGACGGTACGCACCCTGCACCATTACGACGCCATTGGATTGCTGTCGCCCTCGGTGCGCACCGAATCCGGCGCGCGGCTGTATGGCCAGCCGGATCTGATTCGCCTGCACCGGATTCAGGCGCTCAAGCACCTGGGCTACGCCTTGCCCGACATCCGCAGCAACCTGGATGATCCCGGCATCGACCCGCTGGAAATCATGCAACGACAGATCCGCGTGCTGCAGAACCAGGCGCGCCAAGCCCAGGAGCTGAGTGAACGGCTGCAGCATCTGGCACAGCACCTTTCGATCGGCAGCGAGACCGCCAGCGCCGACTGGCTGAACCTTCTGGAAATGATGATGCTCTACCAAAAACACCTGAGCGATGACGAAATGGTGGCGCTGCGCCACCCGCAGGGCAGCGCCCCGCATGAGATCGGCAAGGCCTGGACCGCGCTGATTGACGAAGTGACGCAGGCCATGCAGCAGTGCGTGCCTGCCGACAGCGCGCAGGCCCAGGCGCTGTCCTGGCGCTGGATGCGTCTGACCATCGCCATGACCGGCAACAACCCGGTGCTGGCCGGCAAACTCAAAGCCCTGCAACACAGCGAGGCACGCGCCCAGGAGATCATGGGAATCGGTCCAGCCAAATTCGAGTGGATTGGCCGGGCCTTCGCGCATGCGCGGTGTGCGTTGTTGGCCAGGTACCTGTCGCCCGCCGAAACCGAAGAAGTCCGGCGCCGCCAGATCGCCGGCATGGCCCACATGGACGCCTGGCCCAATCTGGTCGCGCTGGTACGCAGTGAAATGGACAGGGGCACGCCACCCGAGGACCCCACGATGCAGGCGCTGGCACAGCGCTGGCAGCAGTTGTTTCGCGACTCGTACTGTGGCGACGACCGCGCACTGGAGAGCAAGATGCGCGCGGCCCTGGCCCAGGAGCCTGATTTGATGTTGGGCGTGGGCGTCGATGAGTCCTTGCTGATCTACCTTCACTCGGCGGTGCTCCACCTGCATCGGCCGCAACATGACTCCAGCAATGCGGGGCCCAAGCCCAGCGCCCAACTGGTCGCCATGCAGCGTGCCGCGCACCAGCTGCTGGACCATCCGCCAGTGCTCGACGACCCGCTGGCACTGCGCATCCTCGGCCAGGCCGATGCCGCCGCGCTGCGTGCCAATCCCGGCCAATACCAGGACCCGACGTCAAGGGGACTGCGCAGTTCCCTGGTGGTGCGCAGTCGCCTGGCCGAGGATGAATGCGCCAGCGCCTTTGCCAACGGCGTGCGGCAGTGCGTGATCCTGGGCGCCGGCCTGGACACCTATGCCTACCGCCAGCCCAACGCCGCGCTGCGCATGTTCGAAGTTGACCTGCCCGCCACCCAGCAATGGAAGCGCGACTGCCTGCAGGCCGCCCGAATCCCGGTGCCAAGCGCGTTGAGCTACGTTCCGGTCGATTTCGAGACCTCCACGCTGTCGCAAGGACTGGCCCAGGCAGGCTTCGATCCGGATCAACCCGCGTTCTTCATCTGGCTGGGCGTGGTGATGTACCTGGAACACCAGGCCGTCACCGACACGCTTCGCTTCATCGCCAACTGCGCTGCGGGCAGCACGGTGGTGTTCGACTACGTGGTGACGGCCGAGTCCTTGCCCCCCTTGCTGCGCGTACCGATGCAAGTGATGGCCAAACACCTGGCCGCGCGCGGCGAGCCCTGGAAAAGCTACTACGAGCCAGCGGCGCTGGCGAACCAGTTAGGCGAGTTGGGCTTCGCACGGGTTCACAATTTCACCCCACACGAGCTCAACCAACGCTATTTCTCCGACCGACAGGACGGGATGCAGCTCGGCGGTCTGTCGCGCCTGATGCACGCAACGGTCTGAGCGTTGTCCCTTGCCAGGCCCTGTTGGGCCAATCGTCAGGCGATGCGAGCCGGTCAGACCCTGGAGCGCCCGTGGCCGCGATGGCCGCCGATGCCTTGCGTTCAGTCTACAGCCACTTCCCCACCGATCAACGCACCCAAGCGCGGCAAGGCTTCGACGGCGTTGCGCCTTGTCGCGGTGGCCAGGTCTGCCGGCGACATCCCGCGCAAGGCCGCCAGCTCCGCGCCGATGCGTGGCAATTCACCGGGTTCGTTGCGGCCCTGTGGTTCGCCGGCCTTGCGCTGCTCTGCGGTGCGGTAGAGCCAGTGCGGCGGGATGTCGGGCGCGTCGGTCTCCAGCACGATGGCATCGAGCGGCAGCTCGGCGGCCAGGCGGCGCAACTGCTGGGCGCGCTCGTAGGTGAGCGCGCCGCCGAATCCCAGCTTCAGGCCCAGTTGCGCGAACATGCCGGCTTGCTGAGTGCTGCCGTTGAAGGCATGGGCGATGCCGCGCCAGGGCGCCTGCCCCACCTGGACGCCCGGCCCCTGCGCAGAGACGGCGCGCAGGCCCTTGACCAACGAGTCGACCGAACGGCGCACATGCAGGATCACCGGCAAGCCGTGCTTGCGCGCCAGCTTCAGCTGCTCGACGTAGAAGAACTCCTGGCGCTCGCGCAGCGGACTCTGGCACAGCTCGGGCACGAAGTAATCCAGACCGATCTCGCCCACCGCAACCAGGCGTGGGTCGTCGCGGTGGTGCCGCAGCGCGGCGTCCAGCGCGGCCAGATCGGCGTCGCGTGCACGACTCACGTAAAGCGGGTGAATGCCCAGCGCGTAGCTGTCGCCACCGGCGTGGGCCATGGCTTGCACCGTCTCGAAGTTGGCCAGTTCCACCGCAGGCAGCACGCAATGGCCAACACCCAGCGCGGCGGCGCGCGCACGCACCTGTGCCGCGTCCCGCGCAAATTCGGGCGCATCCAGATGGCAGTGGGTGTCGATCCAGACCGTCATACAGGGAAACTACCATACCTGCGGTCCGCCGATGCCACAAGAATGTCACACGTCCGCACCAGACTGCGGATCGCTCTCGCATGGCGGCGCAAGCTGCCGCACAACCACCCAAGGGATTGCACATGAAAAACAGACTGACACTTGCTGCCACCGCCGTTCTGGCGCTCGGAACCCTCGGCGCCGCCTCGGCCCAAGAGAAGACCCTGCGCCTGCTGACCTGGGCCGACTACGCCCCCAAGGACGTGGTGGCGCAGTTCGAAAAGGAGAGCGGCTACAAGGTGGAGCTGACCTTGTCCAACAACGAGGAGATGATCTCCAAGCTGCGCGCCACCGGTGGCGCCGGCTTCGACCTGGCCCAGCCTTCGCAGGACCGCATCACCGGGCCGCAGCAGGAGTTCGGCATCTACAAGCCGATGGACCTGAGCAAACTCAAGAGCGAGCTGTTCATCCCCTCCATGCTGGAGGCCACCCAGCGCAACACCACGCTGGCCGGCAAGGTCTATGGGCTGCCGCACATCTGGGGTACCGATGGCCTGGTGGTCAACACCAAGCTGACCAAGATGGGCGACTACCCCGACCTGTGCCGCGCCGATGTCAAGGGCAAGACCGCCGTGCGTCTGAAGCGCCCGACGCTGCTGGCCTTTGCCTTCGCTGCCGGCAAGGATCCCTTTGCGCTGTACAACGACGCCAAGGCCTACGGTGCCTTGATGGACGAGGTGGGCAAGACCCTGAGCGCCTGCAAGGGCAACCTGAAGTTCTTCTGGGACAACAAGGACCAGTTGCTCAATGGCATGCGCGCCGGTGAGATCGTCGGCGCCATGATGTGGGACACCGGCGGCTGGAAGCTCAACGGCGAGAAGGCCGAGATCCAGTACATCGCACCGAAATCTGGCGCGCTGGGCTGGATCGACACCTTTGCCATCCCGGCCAAGGGCAAGAACGACGCCGCCGCCTACGCCTGGATCAACTTCAACATGCGCCCCGAAATTGCCGCCAGGGTGGCCGGCTCGGCGGGCAACTTCACCGCCTCCAAGGGCGCCGACCAGTTGATGGACGCCAAGCTCAAGGCCCAGTTTGCCGCCAGTTTTCCCGAAGCGGCGCTGAAGAACGTGAAGTGGTACCCGGCCGTGCCGGCGGGCATAGAGGCGATCGAGGGCAAGGTGCTCGACCGCATCAAGGCCGCGCCCTGAACCGCCTGGCCCGCAACTGATGCACGCGGACCTGCAGGCCGCGCGGATCGTCAAACGCTTTGGCGGCCACCTGGCGGTGGACGAGTTGTCGTTTTCGGTCGCGCGCGGCAGCTTCTTCTCCATCCTCGGACCATCCGGCTGCGGCAAGACCACGCTACTGCGCATGATCGCCGGCTTCATTGCGCCCGATTCCGGTGAGATCCACATTGGTGGGCGGAACATGGCCGGCGTGGCGCCGAACCGGCGGCCGGTCAACATGGTGTTCCAGCATCTGGCGCTGTTCCCGATGATGTCGGTCGGCGACAACGTGGGCTACGGGCTGAGCCGTCGCGGCCTGCCCAAGGCCGAGATTGCACGGCGCGTCGGCGAGATGCTGGAGCGTGTCAGCTTGGCCGGTGCGCAGGCCAAGCGCATCGACCAGCTGTCAGGGGGGCAGAAGCAGCGCGTGGCGATCGCACGCAGCCTGGTGCTGGAGCCCACGCTGCTGCTGCTCGACGAGCCGCTGGGCGCACTCGACCTGAAGCTGCGCGAGCACATGAAGATCGAGCTCAAGCAACTGCAGGCCGCCTTTGGCACCACTTTTGTCTACATCACACACGACCAGTCGGAAGCGCTGGTGTTGTCCGACCAGGTAGCGGTGATGAACGCCGGCCGCTTCGAGCAGGTGGGCACGCCGCAGCAGCTCTACTACGAGCCGCAAACGCCCTTCGTGGCGGGCTTTGTCGGGGCCAGCAACCGCCTCGGCGGGCGCGCCACCGCGGTGCAGGGTGATGCGGTCACCCTCAGCAACGAGCAAGGCCTGGTGCTGCACGCACGCGCCGTCGGCGCCATCAGCGCCGGTGACCCGGTGCAGGCCTTCGTGCGCCCGGAGGCCACCACGCTGGCGCGCGAGGCCAGCGCGCTGCCGGCCAACCAGCCCATCTACGCCGGCCAGGTGCAAAGCCTGCTGTTCGACGGCGCCAACTCGGCGCTGCTGCTGAGGGAAGAGCGCAGCAGCGCCGAGTTCCGCATCGCCTTGCCGCAAACCGGCCAGTTCTCCGATCTGCAGGTGGGCGAGCGCGTGCATTTTGGCTTCGACCCCAAGCAGGCCGTGTGCTTTGCGGCGCCACCCCATGCCCGCTGAGGCCAACGCCGCCCGCGCAACAGCGGCACGCCCGGACAACGCGCTGCAGGCGCGCTTGCTGTTCATGCTGTTGTTGGCGCCGGCACTGCTGTGGCTGCTGGGCCTGATCGTGCTGCCGCATCTGGAGCTGGCCACGCTGTCCTTGCGTGAACGCGTGGCGCCGCGTGTTTACAAACTCAGTCTCAACCAGTACCGCACCTTCATCGACGAGCCGCTGTACTGGCACACCTTCGTGCGCACCGCCTGGATGTCCGTGCTGGCCACCGCACTCACGCTGCTGATTGCCTTCCCGATTGCCTGGACGCTGGCCAAGCTGGTGCGCGCGCGCGCCAAGTCGGTACTGTTCATGCTGTGCCTGGTGCCGTTCTGGATCAGCGAGACCGTGCGCACGCTGGGCTGGATGATCCTGCTGCGCGAATCCGGCGTGCTGCCGGGCCTGCTGGTCAGCTTCGGGCTGGCCGACACCCCACCCGAGCTGCTGTACCACGATGCCACCGTGCTGGTGGGCCTGGTGTACACCTCGCTGCTGTTCATGGTGGTGCCGCTGACCAGCGCGCTGGAGAGCCTGGATGACGCCCTGATCGAGGCCGCCTACGACCTCGGTGGCAACGGCCCGAGCATTCTGTGGCGCATCGTCATTCCGCACGCGGCGCCGGGCATTGCCGCCGGCTGCATCGTGGTGTTCATGCTGACCCTGGGCAACTACCTCACGCCGACGCTGCTGGGCGGCAAGAACTCACTGTGGTTCACCGAGCAGATCTACACCCAGTTCATCACCCGCTTCAATTGGGAGCAGGGCGCCGCCTTCGGCTTCCTGCTGCTGACCTTGAGCACCGCCATGGTCTGGGTCGGCCTCAAACTCAGTGGCCAGAGTTTTGGCGAGGTGATGCGGCGATGATTCCCTCCCTGCCCCGCCCGCTGTGGCTGCGCGCCGGCACCGTGCTGTTTGGCGGCGCCTTCTTCGCCTTCCTGTTCGTGCCCCTGGTGGTGGTGGCGGTGTTCGCCTTCAACGACGCGCCCTATCCGGCGCCGCCATGGCGCGGCTTCACACTGGACTGGTTCCTGGGCGGCAACCGGGCAAGCGGCGCGGCAGGCGCCCGCGTCGGCTTGCTTGGCGACGGCCCCCTGCTGGCCAGTGTCTGGACCAGCGTGGTGGTGGCCAGTTGGGTCACCGTGCTGTCGGTATTGGTCGGCACCGCCAATGCCTTCCTGCTCGAGCGCACGCGCTTCGTCGGCAAACAGACCTTGTCCTTGCTGATGCTGGCGCCGCTGGTGATTCCTGGCGTGATTCTGGGCATCTCGATCCTGGCGCTGGCCAGCCGCGTGGCCAATCTGGCGGACGACCTGTGGGGTCTGGAGCTGGAGTTCCTGCGCCCGGGCCTGCCGCTGGTGGTGCTGGGCCAGTTCTCCTACATCGTGTCGATCGCCACGCTCACCATCTCGGCGCGGCTCAAGCGTTTTGATCCTGCGCTGGAGGAAGCCGCCTACAACCTGGGCGCCTCACGCGCCGCGGTGTTGTGGACCATCACCCTGCCCTATCTCAAACCCGCGCTGGTCGGCGCCGGCGCGATCTCGTTCCTGATGTCGTTCGAGAACTTCAACACCACCCTGATGCTGGTCGGCTCGGACGCGCCGCTCACCGTGATGATGTACGGCCGCATGCGCGAAGGCGCCTCGCCGGTGCTCAACGCCGTCAGCCTGCTGCTGATGCTGGCCTCGGCGGCGTTGGCCGTGACGCTGATGCGCAAGCCGGCCGACCCTGGCAGCGCCTAGTGCAGTGTTGCGCACTTGATGGAGCAAATAGAACCGGTGGATTCTTCCCCAAAGCCAGGCGCAAGACTAGGTTCGTGCAGCGCCCGTTGCTGGGTCGGCGTGTGTGCCTGCCGTGACGAGGCTGGCCGTGGCCCTCATGGTGCGGGTACGCACAAATCGGTCCCCGGCCATCCTCGTCACGGCGAGTCGGAGAGGGATGGCGCGCGCAGGGTCATGGGCGCTCAATGCTGGCGGCAGCAGTAGCGGCGACAGTCCTGGTTTCAATCCTGGTTTTGAGCTAAGGCCGCACCAGATACGCAAGCTCGCCGGGACGCCAGAGCCGGTAGACCGATTTGTGCGTACCCGCACCATGAGGGCTGCCGGCTCTGGCGTCGCGGCGAGCGGCTCGCAAGCAATAGAGACGGTTACATGTTCCGGATAGCGCGCGACACTGCACTAGATCGCAGTGACCGAGACCTCGCTCAAGCGCCCCTGATCGAGCCGCAACTGGCGGCCGCAGCGCGCCGCCAAGCTGGCGTCATGGGTCACCATCACGAAGGCCGTGCCGTGGCTCCTTGCCAGTTGCAGCATCAGGTCGAACACCGCCTCGGCGCTGGCGCGATCGAGGTTGCCGGTGGGCTCGTCGGCCAGCACGCAGGCTGGCTGCGTGACCAGCGCGCGCGCAATCGCCACACGCTGGCGCTCCCCCCCCGAGAGTTCGGCCGGGCGGTGCAACAGACGCTCCGACAGGCCCACGCTTGCCAGCATTTTGGTAGCTATGCGGGCACATTCGGGGCGCGGCAAGCGCCGGATCCACAGTGGCATGGCAACGTTGTCCAGCGCACTGAACTCCGGCAGCAAATGGTGAAACTGGTAGACAAAGCCCAGGTGCTGGTTGCGCAGGCGGCCCTGCTCGGCGGCGCTTTGACGCGACAGGTCCAGGCCCAGCAATTCGACCGCGCCAGTGGTGGGTGCATCCAAGCCGCCCATCAGATGCAGCAGCGTGCTCTTGCCCGAACCCGACGCCCCGACGATGGCCAGCGTCTCGCCGCGACGCACCTGCAAGTCCACGCCCTGCAGCACGCTCACATCCAGCGGCCCTTCGGTGAAACGCTTGGTCAGACCGCGCACGTTGAGTACAAGATCAACTCCATCGGCGCCGGGCCGCCCCAAGCCGATGACGGTCCCCTCGGGGGGCAGCGTAGTACGCGTAGCGACAAGCGTGGGGGCCCTATTCATAACGCAGTGCCTCCGCCGGGTTGACGCGGCTGGCGCGCCAGCTCGGATACAGCGTGGCGAAGAAGGCCAGCACCAGCGAGATCAGCGCAATCGGCACGATGTCGGCCTGCTGCGGCTCGCTGGGCATGCGGCTGATCAGGTAGATGTCGCGTGGCAGAAAGCTCGCCCCAAGCAGCCGCTCCAGCGCGGGCACGATCACATCGATGTTGAAGGCCACGCCCAGACCCAGCAGCAGGCCCACCAGCGTGCCGATCACCCCCACCATCGCACCCTGCACCACGAAGATGCCCATGATGCTGCCCGGACTGGCCCCCAGCGTGCGCAGGATGGCGATGTCGGACTGCTTGTCGGTCACGGTCATCACCAGCGTGCTGACCAGGTTGAAGGCCGCCACCGCCACGATCAACGTGAGGATGATGAACATCATGCGTTTTTCCAGTTGCACGGCGGCGAACCAGGTGCGGTTCTGGCGCGTCCAGTCGCGCACCAGCAGGTCACCCGACAACGAACCCACCAGTTCCGAGGCCACGGCGCGCGCGCGGTGCAGGTCCTTGAGCTTGAGGCGCACGCCGGTCGGCCCTTCCAGCCGGAACAGGCGCGCGGCGTCACTCATGTGCATCAGCACCAGTGTCGAGTCGTACTCAAAATGCCCCGAGTCGAAGGTGCCCACCACCGTCATCTGCTTGAGCCGCGGCACCACCCCCGCCGGCGTGACCTGGCCGCTGGGCGCCATCAGCGTCACCTTGTCGCCCTCGCGCACACCCAGGCCGCGCGCCAGTTCGACTCCCAGCACCACGCCAAACTCGCCGCTCACCAGACGCGACAGACTGCTCTGCTTGAGCGCATCCGTTGACCTTGCCCCCACGCTCGGCACTGACGTGTCCTTGCTGTCCCCCGAGGGGACCATGCCGCCTTGGGGCGGCCCGGCGGCGACATCAGTGACCTGTGGCTCGGCCACCGGATCAATGCCGCGCACCATCGCGCCCTTCATGTCCTCACCCCTGGCCAGCAACGCCTGCGCCGCGATGAAGGGCGCCGCACCCACCACCGCGGGATTGGCGCGCACCTCGGCCAGCGTACGCGCCAGATCGGGCAGGGCGGCCCCGTTCGGCGCAAAGATTTCGATGTGCGAGACCACGCTGAGCATGCGGTCGCGCACCTCTTTCTGAAAGCCGTTCATCACGCTGAGCACGATGATGAGCGCCGCCACGCCCAGGGAGATGCCCAGCATGGAAACGCCCGAGATGAAGGAGATGAAACCATTGCGCCGCGTGGCGCGGCCGGCACGCGTGTAGCGCCAGCCAAGAATGAGCTCGAAAGGGATTTGCATGGGGTCCGATGGGCGAAGGCAAGGCGCATTGTGTCATCCCACGCCGATCCCCGACAATCAACCCATGCATCTGCTGATTCCCTATGCCTACGGCCACGACGAGGCGTGCCGCCAGGCGTTTCACCGCCTGCCCCTGCCCGCGCTGCGCAAGTTGCTGGCGCGCCTGCAGCCCGGTGCGGTCGAGGCGGGTGACGAATGGAGCCTGTCGCCGCCGCACGAGCGTGTCCACGCGCGCGCGCTGGGCCTGCCCGGCGCCGACGGGCTGATTCCCTGGGCCGCATGGCAGGCCGGGCACGCGCGCCTGCAGCACGTGGCGCCGCACGGCGCCTGGGGCTACCTGTCGCCCAGCCACTGGCAGGCTGGCATGGACCGGCTGACCATGGGCGGGCCCGGCTTGCCCGAACTGGACGAGGCCGAGTCGCGCGCCCTGATGGACACGCTGGCGGCGTTCGTGCAGCAAGACGGCGTGACCCTGCACTTTGACCGCGCCGATCGCTGGCTGGCGCACGGCGAACTGCTGCGCGAGCTGCCCAGCGCCTCGCTGGACCGCGTGCTGGGCCAGGACCTGGAGCCATGGATCTCGCGCCACAGCGGCGCCGAGGCATGGCGACGCCTGCAGAGCGAACTGCAGATGCTGCTCTACAGCCACCCGGTCAACGATGCGCGCGCGGCACGCGGTGCACCGGTCATCAATTCCCTGTGGCTGCATGGCACCGGCAGCCTGCCCGAGCCCAGCAAAGCGGCCCCTGCCGACGCGGCGCCGCTGACCATGGCCGGACAACTGCGCGAGCCGGCCCTGGCGGGCGACTGGCAGGCCTGGGGACAGGCCTGGCAGGAACTCGATGCCACACTGTGCGCCGAGGCGCTGGACGTATTGCAGCGCGGTGGCACGCCACAGCTGACCCTGTGCGGGCAACGCCAGGCGCGCACCTGGGTGGCGCAGCCAGCTGGCTTGACCCGCCGCATCAAGACGCTGTTCGGCGCAGCACCCGATCTGCGGCCCCTGGAGCAACTATGAACATCATTCCCCGCCAGACTCCACCACGCGCCGCCTGGGCGCTGGAACAGGGTGGCGTGCACCCGCTGCTGGCGCAATTGTTTGCGGCGCGCGGCGTGGCCAGCCACGACGAGCTTGACGACAGCCTGGCCAGGCTGCTGCCCCCGGCGTCCATGCTGGGTGCGCAACAGGCCGCGGTGCTGCTGGCCGATGCCATGGCAGCCAGGAAGCACCTGTGCGTCGTCGCCGATTACGACTGCGACGGCGCCACCGCCTGCGCCGTGGCCCTGCGCGGCCTGCGCCTGCTGGGTGCCACGCAGGTCAGCTACATCGTGCCCGACCGGGTGGTGGACGGCTACGGGCTGACCGCGCCGATTGCCCAGCGTGTCAAGGACAGCGGTGCCGACCTGTTGATCACCGTGGACAACGGCATCGCCAGCCTGGAGGGCGTGGCCTGCGCCAAGCGCCTGGGCCTGCAAGTGCTGGTCACCGACCACCACCTGTGCGCCAGCGTGAACGGCCAGACGGTGCTGCCCGAAGCCGATGTGATCGTCAACCCGAATCAACCGGGCTGCGCTTTCGAGAGCAAGTCCATCGCCGGCGTGGGCGTCATGTTCTACGTGCTGTTGGCTCTGCGCGCCGAGCTGCGGCGACGCGGACTGTTCGACCAGGCCAGCCAACCGAAGCTGGACGCCTTGCTGCCGCTGGTGGCCTTGGGCACCGTGGCCGATGTGGTGAAGCTCGACGCGAACAACCGGCGCCTCGTCGCGCAAGGGCTGAAACGCATCCGCAGCGGCGCCCTGCCTATTGGATTAGCTCGCCTTTTTGTAGCGGCCGGACGCAATGCCAGCCTTGCCACGACCTTTGATTTTGGCTTTGCACTGGGCCCGCGCATCAACGCCGCCGGCCGCCTGGCCGACATGACGCTGGGCATTGAGTGCCTGCTGACCGACGACGCGGCGCGCGCCGACGAGCTGGCCCGCACGCTCGATGGCATCAACCGCGAGCGCCGGGTGATCGAGAGCGACATGCGCGAGCAGGCGTTGGACATTGCCGAGTCGCTGTTCGAAGAGGGGCAGGACGCGCCACCCGCGATCTGCGTGTTCGACCCCGACTTCCACGAGGGCGTGGTCGGCATCGTCGCCTCGCGCATCAAGGACAAGCTGCACCGCCCCAGCTTTGTGTTCGCGCCCAGCGCGGCCCCCGGCAAGGAGCATGAACTCAAGGGCTCGGGGCGCTCGATCCCGGGCTTTCACCTGCGCGACGCGCTGGACCTGGTGGCCAAGCGCCACCCTGGCGTGCTGCTGCGCTTTGGCGGACACGCCATGGCGGCCGGCTGCACCATCGCCGAGGAACACTTCGACACCTTCGAGGCGGGCCTCAACCAGGTGGCGCAGGAATGGCTGGACGCCGCCACGCTGACGCGCCGCCTGGAGACCGATGGTCCACTCAAGCCCGAGTACCGGCGCGTGGAGCTGGTCGACGCGCTGCACAAAGAGGTCTGGGGCCAGGGCTTCCCGGCGCCGACCTTCAGCGAGGAGGTGGACGTGATCTCGCAACGCCTGGTTGGCGAGAAGCACCTCGCGCTCAGGCTCAAGCACCAGGGCCAGCCGGTCGACGCCATCTGGTTCGGCCACACCGAGCCCTTGTCGGCCAAGGTGGTACTGGCGTTCCGGCTGGACGCCGACGAATGGCAGGGCCAACGGCGCGTGCGCTTTCTGATCGAGGCCGCGCAGGGCTGAAAAACGTGCCGGATTCCGGTTGATAATGAACCGGTCATCAATCAAACCGCGCCTGTCCGTCCCCGCCCACGATGTTGTTGCTCTGGCCCGCTTCCGTCTGGATTGCGATCGCGTTTGGCTCCGTGGCGAGCGTGCTGATTCTGTGGGCCACTGGCACTTGCGTCTGGCGCCTGGGTCGCGCCAGCCCCTCGCTGCACCGCATTCTGGTGGTCGCCCTGGCACCCTCGCTATCGGTGGCGATCTGGTTGGCCATCTGGCTTACCTGCCAGCTCCTGCTGCCTGCGGCGCAGACCATGGTGTCGGCCATCGAGCAGTCGCTCGCGCTGGGCCTGATCTGCCTGGTCATCACCGGCTCCATGCTGGGCCTGGCGCGCAATGGCCTGCGCGCCGGCAGCTCCGAGGTCATCGCCGCCGCCGCGCTGCTGGCGATCGGTCTGGCCATCTGGCTGATGGCCGGCGGAGCCAATGCCCTGGCGCGCGGTGCGGCGCCCGACCAGGGCCTGATTCTGCTGGGCGTGCTGCTGCTGGTGGCTGCCGCGCTGGCCGGCGTGCCCGCCCTGCGCCGCACCATGACGCCGGCCATCGCCTCGCACCAGCAAACGGCGTGGGTACCGAGCGCGTTGGTCGGCCTGTTGATCACGGTCGGTGCGGTGGCGATCATCGTCTCGACGCAGCCCGCGCGCAATGGGCTGGCGTTGACCTTGGATGCCGTGCTCAAGGACTGGCCGACCGTGGTGGCCATGCTGGCGCTGTTTGTCGGCATCTTCAGCACCCATCGGCTGATCGCCACGCTGGAGCGACGCGCCCGCGATCTGAACCAGTCCTTGCAGCTGGCCTCGGCCGCGGCCGAACGCGCGCGCAGCGAAGACGCCGCCACCGGCTTGCCCAATCACCGCGGCATGCGTCAGATCATCGAGCGCCAGATCAGCATCAGCCAGGCCAGCCAGGACCTGTTTTCGGTGCTGCACCTGGGTCTGAGTCAGGTCAAGACCATTCGCAACTCGCTGGGCCAGAGCACGGCCGACGCCTTGATGCGCGCCTTGCGCGACCGCCTGCTCGATGTGCTGCCCGCCGGTGACATCCTGGCGCGCACCGGTGATGACCACTTTGCCATCGTCTCGCCCGACGCCAGTTCGGCCGACGGCGCGGTCAAGCTGGCCGCCACCGTGCTGGATTGCCTGGACCGGCACGTGCCGGTCAACGGGCACGACATTGCCGTGCAGGGCAACATCGGCATCGCGCTGTTTCCCAACGACTCACGCGAGGCCGAGGCCCTGCAGACGCATGCCGCGCTGGCTTGGTCGGCCTCGCGCCAGACCGGCCCGGGTGGCTACAAGTTCTTCTCGAACCAGATCGGCGAGGACATCCGCAACAATTTCGACCGGCTGGCGGCACTGCGCCGGGCCATCAGCCAGCTGGAATTCACCGTGATGTTCCAGCCGCAGTTTGCCCTGGCCAGTGGCGCGCTGGTGGGCTGCGAGGCCTTGCTGCGCTGGCCGCAGGGCGATGGCGGCACCGTGCCACCTTCGGAATTCATCCCGATGGCCGAGCGCAGTGGGCTGATCATCCCGCTGGGCCACTTCGTGCTGGCGGAGAGTTGCCGCGCCTGGGTGCGCTGGCGCGCCCTGTGCAACCGCGCCATCAAGCTCAGCGTCAACGTCTCCGCGGTGCAACTGGCGCAAAGCGACTTCGTCGAACATCTGGAACGCGTGCTGATCGACACCGGCATGGACCCGCACTGCCTGTGTCTGGAGGTAACCGAGTCGGTGGCCATGAAGGACCCCGAAGCGGTCATCACCCGCTTCCAGGCCATTCGCGCACTCGGCGTCGAACTGGCCATCGACGACTTTGGAACCGGGCATTCGTCGTTGGCCTACCTCAAGCAACTCGAGTGCCACTACATCAAGATCGACCAGTGCTTCGTGGCCGGCGCCGCCGACGATCCCGGCAGCCAGCAGATCATCGCCTCGGTGGTGGAAATGGCGGCCAGTTTCCAGATGCAGACCATCGCCGAAGGGGTCGAGACCCGCGAACAACTGCAGCACCTGCGCCGGGTCGGCTGCGATCTGGCGCAGGGTTTTCTGCTGGGCCACCCGGTCGGTGAACGCCAATTCATCAACGACCACCTGCTGGCGTCCGCGCCAACCCATTGAATCGACGCGCCGGGTCCGCAACCGGCCCTGGCCGTGCAAATAGTGGCCGGCAAATATCGCCCGGTTGACAAAGCACGGGTTAGTCCCAGCCAACCGGCCGCCGGTGCCGTTCCACAATGGTTTTCACAAGATCACTACGTTGGAGTTCCACCATGCGCCACCTGTTTCGCAAGCTAACCCTGCCCCGCTGCACGGGCTCCCTCCTCGTCGCCGCCGCGCTGCTGCACGGTGCTGCCGCACAGGCCGAACCCGGCGTGTCGGCGGACAGCCTCACGCTGGGCCAGAGCACCACCCTGAGCGGGCCGCTGGGCGACCTCGGGCAGGAAGTACTCAAGGGCGCCCGTGTCTACTTCGACGCACTCAACGCCAAGGGCGGCGTCAACGGCCGCAGCATCAAGCTGGTCACCAAGGACGATGCCTACGACGCCAAGAAGACGCTGGAGAACGTCAACACCTTCATCGCCGAGGACTCGGTGTTCGCGCTGTTCGGCACCTTCGGCACGCCCAACAACGAGGCGCTGATTCCGCTGGCGCAGAAGGCCGGCCTGCCGGTGCTGACGCCCTACACCGGCGCGCCGTCGATCCGCGGCAAGGACAGCAAGGGCGTGTTCAATCTGCGCGCCAGCTACGCCGACGAAATGGAGGAACTGGTCAAGCACCTGACCACGCTGGGCATCAAGAAGATCGGCATCGCCTACCAGAACAACACCTTCGGCAAGGAAGTGCTGGCCGCCGCCGAGCAGGCCATGGCCAGGCGCAAGGTCAAGCCGGTGCTGTCGGTGTCGATCGAAAACAACGCCAGCGACGCCGTCGCCGCGGCCGAGAAGTTGCTGGCGACCGAGCCCGAGGCCTTGCTGCTGGGCGTGGCCGGCAAGCCCACCATCGAGTTCATCAAGGCTGCGAACCAGCGCCGCAAAGGCACGCAGATGTATGCGCTGTCGGTGCTGGCCACGCCCTCGAACCTGCGCGCCCTGGGTGCCGACGGCACCGGCGTCGCCATCAGCCAGGTGGTGCCCTTCCCGATCAACTCGACGCTGCCCATCGTGCGCGAATACCAGCAGGCCATGAGCGCGGCCGGCCACACCGACTACTCGCACCTCAGCCTGGAGGGCTACATCGACGCCAAGGTCGCCGCCGAAGGCCTGCGCCGCGCAGGCCGCACGCCCACGCGCGCCGGACTGGTCAGCGCCATGGATGGCATGCGCCACTACAACCTGGGCGGCATGGAGGTTTCCTTCGGCAACGGCGCGGCCAGCGGCTCCAAGTTCGTCGAGCTCACCCTGATCAACGCTCAGGGCAAGCTGATCAAGTAACCAATAGCCTAATTGCCTAGTTCCTTGGCATACACGGCGCGCGCGGCCACCGCCGTGTCGGCAAAGTCCGAGAACAGGCCGTCGATGCCGAGTCGGTAGAACTGCAGGTACTCGTTCTTCGGATCACCCTTGTAGTCAAAGGCCAGGCGCTTGGGCTCGTTGCGGAAGGTCCAGGTGTGCACCGTCAGGCCCAGCTTGTGGGCGTCGGCAATCAAGGTGGTGGCCGGCTGCGAGCTGGTATCGGCGTAATTGAGCACGCCGTCGCCGTTCTGGTCGAGCATCTTGCCGGCGGCATCGAACGTGCCCTTGACCGGCACGATGTAGGGCTTCCAGGGACCAACGCCATCGGCATACTTGGCAATCTCCGCCAGCCCGGCCGGCGTCAGCATGGAGTCGAAGTTGGCCGTCTTGCCGGCGCGGGTCCAGTCGTAGGGGCGGTCGAACGGTGCCGCGAACGTCACCTTGCCGGTCTTGAAGTCGTAGTCATCGCCGTCGACCAGTTGCACCAGCCGCGCCTGCGTCTTGCCGCGCAGGTACTGCAGGTTGGACACTTCGAACGACTGGATGATGACAGGCGAGTCCTTCTTGGTGTAGCCATACTCGGCCAGCACCGCCAGCAGCCGGTCTTCGAGCTTCAGGTTGGCGTCCACGTGGTAGGTCGGATGCTTGGTTTCCGGGTAGACGCCAATGACGCGGCCGACTTTTGCGCCCTCCACCTTGGCCACTTCCAGCACCTCGCGCAAGGTGGGAATCTGGAACTTGCCGTTGTACGAGGCGTCGCGGTCGCCGAGCGGCTGCTTGGCGCGCAGGGTCTTGATTTCGGCCAACGTGAAGTCGGTGGCAAACCAGCCGGTCTCGGCCACGCCGTCAACCATGCGGGTGGTCTTGCGGCTGGCGAACTCGGGCAGATCGGCGACGTTGGTGGTGCCGGTGATGTTGGGCTCATGCCGGGCAATCAGCTCACCGTCCTTGGTGGCCACCAGATCGGGCTCGATGAAATCGGCTCCGTTCTGGATCGCCAGCCGGTAGCCCTCCAGCGTGTGATCGGGCAGGTAGCCGGCGGAGCCGCGATGGCCAATCACCAACGGCTGCTTGCCGTCCAGGGTCAGAAAGGGAGCGGAGTCGCTGCCCCCGCAGGCCACCAGGGCCGCGGCGCTCAGGCCAAGCAGGCCCAGCGCGGCGGCACGGGACACGGAGGAAAGGGTCATGAAGGGTTTCATCGGGGTTCTCTTGAGTTGATCCTCCGCCACGGTAGCTTCGCTGTATGAAACTATCGTGTCAGCCAACGCGGCCACGCGCGGCACCATCGCGGGCGCTGCAGCCCCCGGCGGCGCACGCTGGGCGCGCAAGGCCTAAAATCGGACAGTGAGCTCCATCCTGAACGCCGACCTGCACTGCCATTCCGTTGTCTCCGACGGCACCCTGACCCCCGAAGACCTGGCCCGGCGCGCCCACGGCAACGGCGTGGAGTTGTGGTCACTGACCGACCATGACGAGGTGGGCGGCCAGCAGCGTGCCGCCGACGCGGCGCAGGCACTGGGGATGAAGTACCTCACCGGCACCGAGATTTCCGTCACTTTCATCGGCAAGACCGTGCACATCGTGGGTCTGGGCTTCAACGCCGAGGATGCCACTCTGCGCGAGGGCCTGCTGCGCACCCGCGGCGGTCGCGGCCAGCGCGCCCAGGAGATGGCAGCCAGCCTGGCGCAGATAGGCATCCGCGGTGCCTACGAGGGCGCCCTGAAGTACGCCGGCAACCATGAACTGATTTCGCGCACCCACTTCGCGCGCTTTCTGGTCGAGGTGGGTGCCTGCA
>Ga0208262_1000189_pt1 | contig 26091 bp, 36 predicted proteins | sample LakWasMet15_LOW5_2_FD_183863 | JGI IMG/M metagenome (GOLD analysis project Ga0208262, IMG submission 183863) | Freshwater sediment methanotrophic microbial communities from Lake Washington under simulated oxygen tension - Sediment Metagenome... | ecosystem: Environmental > Aquatic > Freshwater >... | reverse complement strand
AACAGTCCTTTCTTGTGCAAAAGAAATTTGCACCAATAACGCAATGAATAGCGTTAGGAATCCATTTAACTTTGTTTTCATTATTTAATTTGGTTATAATTAGTCTATCAAAATTCTTAAAAAAATATTGATTTTCCTAATATAATGTTAAATGATGATGTTAAAGTTTATGAAACCTTAAAAACTAGCTTTAAGGCTTATATGTACAATGGAGTTAGATAATTTGATAGCTTGGTTATTTGTGCTTCCGTTGGCGTAAACGATATTGAAAAGACCGTTTTTTGATAATAAGCCAAAGCCAAAGCCTAGTCCGAGAAGATTTGTTTTAGTGTTAGAAGTGTTGTCCTGCAAACGACCGTAATCAATTATGGAATGGACATATATAGTTGAAGCGAGTACGTACCTATATTCGGTCAATATAGAATTGAATGTATTGCCTTGAAGACTGTTTTCGTTGAAGCCTCTGATAGAATTGATTCCTCCGAATCGTTGCAGTTCGTTAACAATATAATTGCTGCTTTGCAGATAGAAATTTTGTGATTTAATATTGATTATATTTTTTTGATTCAAATACAAGTTGTGTTTCACATTGAGGCTGACAAAAAACTGGTTGTCTGAAATCAATTTAGTGTTTCTTTTTCCTGATCCGATTTTAAAATTTAATGCAGTTTTTTCCGGAAAAAGAAAATCATCGTTTTTAAAATCAAAAAAATCTAATGATGTTGTGATATACGAATTGTCGAAGTCACTCAAGCTGGTAGTGTTGATATTTTGAATGTCGCTCGACTCTGTTGATTGATAGCCTAAATACAATCGGGTATTGTAGTTGAAATAATAACCCAAGTCGATAGCGGTTCGGGTGTTTTGAAAGGTGCTGTCTTGTTTGAAAATATTCAGTTCCGTTTTTAGCCCAATCGGACTTTTGAAAATGTATGGAATTTCAACGCCCAAATTGAATGTTTTTTGATCCTGTCCATCGCTTTTCCAGTATAAGGATAATTTTTCACCTGAGTTTAAAATGTTGTTCAAAACTAAATCCAAGTAACCGCTGAAAACCAGTTTTTTGTTTTCGTCATTGGTAAACCCAATGTAGCCGTCAAAAGTATTGGCTTTTGCTTTTTCTAGATACACATAAATTTTAGTGGAATCCTGAGTGAATAAAATCTCAGGATATTTACTTTGCTTAACAAATCGAAACTTATCGAAATCGTTATAGAGCTTGTCAAGGTTTTTTTGATTGAAAATTTTGTTGCGGTAAAGACGAAGAATATTTTTTTTGTGTCCTTCCGGAAACTTATCGTAACCGGTGATGACAATTCCGTTTAGTTGTCTTTTGGTTTGTTTGATGATAGATAAGTCTGCAATGATGAAATTGCTTTTCTTCAGAAGGTTTGTCAGTTTGACTTTTGCCATAGAAAAACCATTGTTTTCTAATTTTTTCAAAACAGAATTTAAAAAGCTTTCGGTTTCTTGATACGAAATAGTCAAAGTGTCCTTTTTAAGGATGTAATTGTCTGGGATATTTTCGCGAAATTTTGCACTTATGTATATGTATGCATAATTTATTCTTTTTCCAAGGTGGTAATTGAAATAAAAAGTGGAGTCGTTGAGTTTGTCATTTTTAGCAAGCCGGGTTTCAGGAAATCCGGTTTTAATCAGTTTTTCAACAACAGAATTGTTTTCGTCAATGATTGATTTGATGTTTTGATGCTCTTTGTTGTAGCCAAGACTGTCGATGATTTTGGTTTCATTTTCATTTTGGCCGGTGATTTTTAAATAAAAATGCTGTGCTGAAGAATTCCAGCTGAATATGATTAGAAAGAAAAGAAAGAAAATCTTTTTCAAAAGACTAAAAAGTTTGGATAAAAATAACGTAAAAATTTCATTTTTATTATTGTTGTCCGAATCTAAAAAGAATGTCTTTGAAAATTAATTAATTATGATTTGTTTCATTCAAAATAATTACTACATTTGCAACCCCTAAAAAAGCGGGAATTAATAAATAAAGAAAAATTAGTATTTAATTATGCCAACAATTCAACAATTAGTAAGAACAGGAAGAACTCAGATCACTAAGAAGAGTAAATCGGTTGCTTTAGATTCTTGTCCTCAAAGAAGAGGTGTTTGTACGCGTGTTTACACTACTACTCCAAAAAAACCAAACTCTGCAATGCGTAAAGTTGCGCGTGTACGTTTGACTAATGGAAATGAAGTGAATGCATACATCCCAGGAGAAGGACACAATCTACAAGAGCACTCGATAGTATTAGTGCGAGGCGGAAGGGTAAAAGATTTACCAGGAGTTAGATATCACATTGTGCGTGGTGCGCTTGATACGTCAGGTGTAGCAGGAAGAACACAAAGAAGATCTAAGTACGGTGCAAAACGACCTAAAGAAGCAAAAAAGTAAATTTACAAAACCTTTAAACAAAAGACATGAGAAAAAGAGCGGCAAAGAAAAGACCACTTTTACCAGATCCAAGGTTCAATGACCAATTGGTTACACGTTTTGTAAACAACTTAATGTGGGACGGTAAGAAATCAACAGCTTTTAAAGTATTTTATGATGCAATGGATATCGTAGAAATTAAGAAGCAAGATGCAGAAAAATCATCTGTAGAAATTTGGAAAGATGCACTAACAAACGTTATGCCTCACGTAGAAGTACGTAGTCGTAGAGTTGGTGGAGCTACATTCCAAATCCCAATGCAGATTAGACCAGACAGAAAAATTTCTATGGCAATGAAGTGGATGATACTTTATGCTAGAAGAAGAAATGAGAAATCAATGGCTCAAAAGTTAGCTTCAGAAGTTTTAGCTGCGGCTAAAGAAGAAGGAGCTGCTGTTAAGAAAAGAATGGATACTCACAAGATGGCAGAAGCTAACAAAGCTTTCTCTCACTTTAGATTTTAATTCAAGAAATGGCTAGAGATCTTAAATATACAAGAAACATAGGAATTGCTGCTCACATTGATGCTGGTAAAACAACAACAACGGAGCGTATTTTATTCTACACAGGAAAATCACACAAAATTGGTGAAGTACACGATGGTGCTGCAACAATGGACTGGATGGCACAAGAGCAAGAAAGAGGTATTACAATTACTTCTGCAGCTACAACTTGTGAATGGAGTTTCCCAACAGAACAAGGTAAACCTTTACCAACGTCTGAAAGTTATCACTTTAATATTATTGACACCCCAGGTCACGTAGATTTTACCGTTGAAGTAAATCGTTCATTGCGTGTATTGGATGGATTAGTTTTCTTGTTTAGTGCTGTTGATGGTGTTGAGCCACAATCAGAAACTAACTGGAGACTTGCAGATCAATATAGAGTTCCTAGAATGGGATTTGTAAACAAAATGGACCGTCAAGGTTCTAACTTTTTGATGGTATGTCAACAAGTTAGAGACATGTTGAAGTCTAATGCTGTTGCAATTACTTTGCCAATTGGTGAGGAAATCGACTTTAAAGGAGTAGTTGACTTAGTGAAAAATCAAGCTATTGTATGGCATGATGAAACACAAGGAGCTACTTTTGATATCGTGCCGATTCCTGCTGAAATGGTTGCTGAAGTAAAAGAATACAGAGATATTCTTATTGAGGCAGTTGCTGACTACGATGAAAACTTGCTTGATAAGTATATGGAAGATCCAGATTCTATCACGGAAGAAGAAATCAACAACGCTTTAAGAGCTGCAACGATGGACATGGCTATCATTCCTATGATTGCTGGTTCTTCATTCAAAAACAAAGGAGTTCAATTCATGTTAGATGCAGTATGTAAATACTTGCCATCTCCAATGGATAAAGAAGGTATTACAGGAATTCATCCTGATGATGCTGATTTATTAGAAGAAGATCAAACTCAAATATTACGTAAGCCAGATGTAAAAGAGCCATTCGCTGCTTTAGCATTTAAAATTGCTACTGACCCATTCGTAGGTCGTTTAGCATTCTTCCGTGCTTATTCAGGTCGTTTGGACGCAGGTTCTTACGTATTGAATACACGTTCTGGTAACAAAGAAAGAATTTCTCGTATCTACCAAATGCACGCTAACAAACAAAATCCAATCGAGTACATCGAAGCTGGAGATATTGGAGCAGCAGTTGGATTTAAAGATATCAAAACTGGAGATACATTGTGTGATGAAAAACACCCAATTATTCTTGAGTCTATGAAATTCCCAGCGCCGGTAATTGGTATCGCTATTGAGCCAAAAACTAAAGCTGACGTTGATAAAATGGGTATGGCTTTAGCAAAATTGGCTGAAGAAGATCCAACATTTACAGTAAGAACTGACGAAGCTTCAGGTCAAACTATTATTTCAGGAATGGGTGAGTTACACTTAGACATCCTTGTTGATAGAATGAAACGTGAATTCAAAGTTGAAGTGAACCAAGGGGAACCTCAAGTTGAATACAAAGAAGCTTTTACAAAATCTGCAACACACAGAGAAACTTACAAGAAACAATCTGGAGGTCGTGGTAAATTCGGTGATATCGTATTTACATTAGAGCCAGCAGAAGCTGTTGACGGTAAAGTACCTGTAGGATTACAGTTTATTAATGCAGTAAAAGGTGGTAACGTTCCTAAAGAATATATTCCATCTGTAGAAAAAGGTTTCCGTGAAGCTATGAAAACGGGTCCACTTGCTGGATACCAAGTTGATAGCTTGAAAGTAACTTTGACTGACGGATCTTTCCACCCTGTGGATTCTGATGCTCTTTCTTTTGAATTAGCAGCAAGAATGGGTTATAGAGAAGTAGCAAAAGCGGCTGGTGCAATTGTACTAGAACCGATTATGAAAATGGAAGTTATTACACCTGAAGAAAACATGGGAGATATCGTTGGTGATATCAACCGTCGTAGAGGTCAAGTGAATGACATGGGAGACAGAGCTGGTGCTAAAACCATTAAAGCCGATGTGCCTTTATCAGAAATGTTTGGTTATGTAACTACTTTAAGAACTTTATCTTCAGGTCGTGCAACATCAACAATGGAATTTTCACACTACGCTGAAACTCCTGCAAACATTTCAGAAGCAGTTATTAAAAAAGCAAAAGGAAACGCATAATTTTTATCAACTATGAGTCAAAAAATTAGAATAAAATTGAAATCTTACGATCACATGTTGGTAGACAAGTCTGCTGAAAAGATTGTAAAAACTGTAAAAAGTACAGGTGCGGTTGTAACGGGTCCAATTCCATTACCAACTCACAAAAAGATATTTACTGTATTACGTTCTCCACACGTTAACAAAAAAGCGAGAGAGCAGTTTGAAGTAAGTTCATATAAAAGATTATTAGACATCTATTCTTCGTCTTCAAAAACTATTGACGCTCTTATGAAATTAGAGTTGCCAAGTGGTGTTGAAGTAGAGATTAAAGTTTAATACTTCTTCAAAAGGTTAGGATTTAAGTATTAGAATTTTGAAAAATCTTCTAATACTTATTTCTTTATGAATAAAAAAGAATTTAATAATTAATAATTAATATTTATGTCTGGGTTAATAGGAAAGAAAATCGGCATGACAAGTATTTTTGATGCAAACGGGAAGAACATTCCTTGTACTGTAATTGAAGCTGGTCCTTGTGTCGTTACCCAAGTCAGAACCACAGCGGTCGACGGGTATGAAGCGTTGCAACTTGGTTTCGATGACAAAACAGAAAAACATGCTACTAAAGCTGACTTAGGTCACTTTAAGAAAGCAGGTACTTCTGCTAAGAAAAAAGTCGTTGAATTTCAAGATTTCGCAACAGAACAAAAATTAGGAGACGTTATTGACGTTTCGATGTTTGTTGAAGGAGAATTTGTAGATGTACAAGGTGTATCTAAAGGTAAAGGTTTCCAAGGGGTTGTTAAACGTCACGGTTTTGGTGGTGTTGGACAAGCTACTCACGGACAACACAACCGTTTAAGAGCGCCAGGATCTGTAGGAGCTTCTTCTTATCCATCACGTGTATTCAAAGGAATGAGAATGGCGGGAAGAATGGGAGGAGATAATGTAAAAGTTCAAAACCTTAGAGTTTTAAAAGTAGTTGCTGAAAAGAACCTACTTGTTATAAAAGGATGTATTCCTGGATGTAACAACTCTTATGTAATCATTCAGAAGTAATGGAAGTAAAAGTTTTAGATAAAACCGGAAAAGATACTGGAAGAAAAGTTCAACTTTCTGATTCAGTATTCGCAATTGAGCCAAATAATCACGCAGTATATCTTGATGTTAAACAATATTTAGCAAATCAAAGACAAGGAACGCACAAAGCAAAAGAAAGAGCTGAAGTAGCGGGAAGTACACGTAAGATTAAAAAGCAAAAAGGAACAGGTACAGCTCGTGCTGGTAGTGCAAAGAACCCTTTATTCAAAGGTGGAGGAACTGTTTTTGGACCACGTCCAAGAAGTTATTCTTTCAAATTGAATAAAAGTTTGAAGAGATTAGCAAGAAAATCTGCTTTCTCAATTAAAGCAAAAGAATCAAATATTGTAGTAGTAGAAGATTTTACATTTGATACACCAAACACTAAAAATTTCATTAATGTTTTGAAAGCTTTAGGGTTGGAGAATAAAAAATCTTTATTTGTGTTGGGTGATTCAAATAAAAATGTATATTTGTCGTCACGTAATTTAAAAGCTTCTAGCGTGGTAAGTAACTCAGAATTAAGTACTTACGCTATTTTAAACGCAAATAATTTGGTGCTTTTAGAAGGTTCGTTAGAAGGAATTGAAGAAAATTTAAGCAAATAACAGATCATGAGTATCATAATTAAGCCTATCATAACTGAGAAAATCACTAAACAAAGTGAGGTTCTAAATCGTTTTGGTTTTGTTGTTGACAATAAAGCAAACAAGGTTCAAATAAGAAAAGCTGTTGAAGCAACTTATGGTGTATCTGTTGTTAGTGTTAACACGATGAATGTAAGACCTGATAGAACTACTAAATATACAAAAAGTGGTTTGATTAGTGGAAAAACAAATGCTTACAAGAAAGCAGTTGTTCAAGTAAAAGAAGGAGAAACTATAGATTTCTATAACAATATCTAATAAAAATGTCAGTTAGAAAATTAAAACCTATTACCCCGGGTCAGCGTTTTAGAGTTGTGAATGGTTTTGACGCCATCACGACTGATAAGCCGGAGCGTTCATTGATCGCACCGATAAAAAACTCAGGCGGTAGAAATAGTCAAGGAAAAATGACCATGCGTTATACAGGCGGTGGTCACAAACAAAGGTATCGTATTATTGATTTCAAAAGAACTAAAGATGGAATTCCAGCTTCAGTGAAATCAATAGAATATGATCCAAATCGTACTGCGTTTATCGCTTTGTTAGCTTACGCTGATGGAGAAAAAACGTATATTGTTGCTCAAAATGGATTGCAAGTTGGACAAACTGTTGTTTCAGGTTCAGAAGCATCTCCAGAAATTGGTAACACTTTACCATTAAGTAAAGTTCCACTAGGAACTGTAATTTCTTGTATTGAGTTGCGTCCAGGTCAAGGAGCAGTTATTGCTCGTTCTGCTGGAACATTTGCTCAATTAATGGCAAGAGATGGTAAATATGCAACTATTAAAATGCCATCAGGTGAAACAAGATTAATCTTGTTGACATGTTCGGCTACTATAGGAGCTGTATCAAATTCTGATCATCAATTAATTGTATCTGGTAAAGCAGGTAGAACAAGATGGTTAGGTAGAAGACCAAGAACAAGACCAGTTGCGATGAACCCTGTCGATCACCCAATGGGTGGTGGTGAAGGTCGTTCTTCAGGTGGTCACCCACGTTCAAGAAATGGTATTCCAGCTAAGGGTTATAGAACTCGTTCTAAACAAAACCCGAGTAACAAGTATATTGTAGAACGTAGAAAGAAATAATAAGATATGGCACGTTCATTAAAAAAAGGACCTTTTGTACACTATAAATTAGATAAAAAAGTTCAAGAAAATATTGAGAAAGGAAACAAAGGAGTTGTTAAGACATGGTCTAGAGCTTCAATGATTACTCCAGATTTTGTTGGTCAAACTATCGCAGTACACAATGGTCGTCAGTTTGTTCCAGTTTATGTAACTGAGAACATGGTAGGTCACAAATTAGGAGAATTTTCGCCAACAAGATCATTTAGAGGTCACGCTGGAGCAAAAAACAAAGGTAAAAAATAAGAAGCAATGGGAGTTCGTAAAAGAGAAACAGCAGATGCGAGAAAAGAGGCTAATAAGTCTATAGCTTTCGCGAAATTGAATAACTGCCCTACTTCACCTAGAAAAATGCGCTTAGTAGCAGACTTGGTAAGAGGTCAGAAAGTGGAAAGAGCACTAAATATTTTAAGATTTAGCTCAAAAGAAGCTTCTAGAAAATTAGAGAAACTGGTTTTATCTGTTATTGCCAATTGGCAAGCAAAAAACCCAGACGCTAGTATGGAAGAAGCAGGCTTGTTTATAAAAACTATCACTGTAGATGGTGGAATGATGTTAAAAAGACTTCGTCCAGCTCCACAAGGAAGAGCACACAGAATTAGAAAACGTTCTAATCACGTTACAATCGTATTAGGGCAATTAGATAACACACAAAGCAATTAATTAAGATGGGACAAAAGACAAATCCAATAGGAAACAGACTTGGTATCATCAGAGGATGGGATTCAAACTGGTATGGTGGAAATGATTACGGTGATAAAATCGCTGAGGATTATAAAATCAGAAAGTACATTCATGCTCGTTTATCAAAAGCTAGTGTATCAAAAGTAATTATCGAGAGAACTTTGAAACTTGTAACCGTTACTATCACTACTGCTAGACCTGGTATCATTATCGGAAAAGGTGGACAAGAGGTAGACAAGTTGAAAGAAGAACTTAAGAAAGTTACTGACAAAGAGGTTCAAATTAACATCTTTGAAATCAAAAGACCTGAGTTAGATGCTTATCTAGTTGCGACTAGCATCTGTCGTCAAATTGAAAGCCGTATTTCTTACAGAAGAGCTATTAAAATGGCTATTGCTGCTGCAATTCGTATGAATGCAGAGGGAATTAAAGTTTTAATTTCTGGTCGTTTGAATGGAGCTGAAATGGCGCGTTCAGAAGGTTTCAAAGAAGGAAGAATTCCTCTATCAACTTTCAGAGCCGATATTGATTATGCACTTGCTGAAGCACATACTACTTATGGTAGAATGGGTATCAAAGTGTGGATCATGAAAGGTGAAGTTTACGGAAAGAGAGATCTTTCTCCACTTGTAGGAATGGATAAAAAACAATCTGGTACTGGCGGTGGTAAAGGTGGCGATTCTCCTAGAGGAGACAGAAAGCCTTTCAACAAAGACAGAAAACCTGGAGGAGACCGTAAAAGAAAGTAAATTTTTTAAAAAGTAAAGAAAAATGTTACAGCCTAAAAGAACAAAATACCGTAAGGTACAAAAAGGTAAAATGAAAGGAAATGCACAAAGAGGGCATGAACTTTCTAGTGGAATGTTTGGGATTAAGTCAGTTCATGAAGAAGGAATGTTTCTTACTTCTCGTCAAATAGAAGCTGCGCGTATTGCTGCAACTCGTTATATGAAAAGAGAAGGGCAATTATGGATTAACATCTTTCCAGATAAACCAATCACAAAGAAACCTCTTGAAGTACGTATGGGTAAAGGTAAAGGTGCAGTTGAATACTGGGCTGCTATTGTAAAACCAGGAAGAATAATGTTTGAAGTTGGTGGAGTTCCTCTATCAGTTGCTAAAGAAGCTTTGCGTCTTGCTGCACAAAAACTTCCGGTTAAAACAAAATTTGTCGTTGCTAGAGATTTCGAAGCATAATCTAATAAATATTATGAAACAATCAGAAATTATAAATCTATCTGCAGTTGAACTACAAGAAAAGTTGAGTCAACTTAAGAAAGCGTATAGCGACTTAAAACAAGCTCACGCTATCTCACCAATTGCAAATCCACTTCAAATTAGAAGTGCTAGAAGAGCCGTTGCTAGAGTAGCAACAGAGCTTACTAAAAGAGAGTTACAATAATTGTATTCTACTGAAAGATGGAAGAAAAAAGAAATTTAAGAAAAGAAAGAGTTGGTGTTGTAACTAGCGACAAAATGGACAAGTCTATTGTAGTTGCTGAAGTTAGAAAAGTAAAACACCCTTTATACGGTAAGTTCGTGTTGAAAACTAAAAAGTATCACGCACACGACGAAAAAAATGACTGCAATGTTGGAGACACTGTAAGGATTAGTGAAACTCGTCCTTTGAGTAAAACCAAATGTTGGAGACTAGTTGAAATCTTAGAAAGAGCTAAATAATTATGGTACAACAAGAATCAAGACTAAAAGTCGCAGATAACACAGGAGCAAAAGAAGTTTTGACTATCCGTGTATTAGGAGGAACGAAACGTCGTTATGCCTCTGTTGGAGATAAAATTGTAGTTTCTATTAAAGATACTGCTCCTAACGGAAGCGTTAAAAAAGGAGCTGTTTCAACTGCAGTTGTTGTACGTACCAAAAAAGAAGTGAGAAGAGCCGATGGTTCTTATATCCGTTTCGATGACAATGCATGTGTTCTTTTGAATGCTGCAGGAGAAATGAGAGGGACTCGTGTATTTGGTCCAGTAGCAAGAGAGCTTCGTGAAAAACAATTCATGAAGATTGTATCATTAGCACCAGAGGTGCTTTAATTCGTAAGTAAGATGATAAAGCTAAAAATAAAATCAGGAGATACTGTAAGAGTAATAGCTGGAGACCATAAAGGTTCTGAAGGTAAAGTTTTACGTGTTGACCGTGTGAAAAATAAAGCGATCGTTGAAGGTGTAAACATGGTTTCAAAACATACGAAACCAAGTGCAAAAAGCCCTCAAGGAGGAATCGTTAAGAAAGAAGCTCCAATACAAATTTCTAATATCTCTCTTATAGATCCTAAAACTAAGGAAGCTACAAGAACAGGAGTTAGAGTAGAAGGAGATAAAAAAGTGAGATTTTCAAAAAAATCTAATCAAGTACTATAGTGATGGCTTATATACCTAGACTAAAAGATGAATATAAGAACAGAGTAATCTCTGCTCTTAAAGAAGAATTCGGATACACAAACGTAATGCAAGTTCCAAAACTGCAAAAAATCGTTTTGAGTAAAGGAGTTGGTGCAGCAGTATCTGACAAAAAATTAATCGACTATGCAGTTGAAGAATTAACAAAGATTACTGGACAAAAGGCAATTGCAACTATCTCAAAGAAAGACGTTGCGTCATTCAAATTGAGAAAAGGAATGCCAATTGGTGCAAAAGTTACTTTGCGTGGAGAAAAAATGTATGAGTTTCTAGACAGACTAGTAACTTCATCTTTACCACGTGTTAGAGATTTCAGTGGAATTAAAGCTACTGGTTTTGATGGAAGAGGAAACTACAACCTTGGGGTTTTAGAGCAAATCATTTTTCCAGAAATTGATATTGATAAAGTAAACAAAATTTCAGGGATGGATATTACTTTTGTAACCTCTGCTAACACAGATAAGGAAGCAAAGTCATTATTGGCAGAATTGGGATTACCTTTTAAAAAGAATTAAGACATGGCTAAAGAATCAATGAAAGCCCGCGAGGTTAAGAGAGAAAAAACTGTAGCGAAATATGCCGATAAAAGAAAAGCTTTATTAAAAGCCGGAGATTATGAAGCATTGCAAAAATTACCTAAAAATGCTTCTCCAGTACGTTTACACAATCGTTGTAAATTAACAGGAAGACCAAGAGGGTATATGCGTCAATTCGGTATTTCACGTGTAACTTTCCGTGAAATGGCTAACCAAGGATTAATTCCTGGTGTGAAAAAAGCCAGCTGGTAAGCTAGTTTATTTCAGCAGATAATTGTACATTTGCCAGCTTTTAGCGGGTAACGTACAATTATCTGCTTTCAAATAGAGTTTAATGGCTTCAGGTTCAGCTGAATAGTTCTGCTGAAAACCGTTGCCGCAATTTAATAAATATGTATACAGATCCAATTGCAGATTATTTAACAAGAGTTAGAAACGCTGTGGCTGCAAACCACAAAGTTGTCGAAATTCCTGCTTCTAATCTGAAAAAAGAAATTACCAAGATCTTATTTGATCAAGGGTACATCTTAAGTTACAAATTTGAAGACAACGCCGTTCAGGGTTCAATCAAAATAGCTTTGAAGTATGATAAAGATACTAAAGAGTCAGTAATTAAAGACATCCAAAGAATTAGTAAACCAGGTTTGCGTAAATATGCTGGTTCTTCAAAAATCCCAAGAATCCTTAACGGATTAGGAATTGCTATTGTTTCTACATCAAAAGGTTTGATGACTGGAAAACAAGCTAAGCAATTAAATGTTGGTGGAGAAGTAATCTGTTACGTATACTAATTAATTAAAGACTAAGTAAGATGTCAAGAATAGGTAAAAATCCAGTAACAATTCCAGCAGGTGTAACAGTTGATGTTGCCGATGGAATCATTACTGTAAAAGGAAAAGGTGGTCAACTAACTCAGGAATATTCAGATGTTACTGTTGTAGTTGAAGGAGATCAAGTTCAAGTGAACAGATCGTCTGATCAAAAAGACCAAAGAGCAAAACACGGATTGTACAGATCTTTAATCAATAACATGATTATAGGTGTGTCTGAAGGGTTTACAAAAGAATTAGAATTGGTTGGAGTAGGTTATAGAGCTTCAAATCAAGGACAAAAATTAGATTTAGCTCTTGGATATTCTCACAATATTGTTTTAGAAATTGCTCAAGAAGTAAAACTAGAAACAATATCTGAAAAAGGGAAAAACCCTATCGTGAAGTTAACATCATTTGACAAACAACTTTTAGGACAGATAGCTGCGAAAATCAGAGGTTTCCGTAAGCCTGAGCCATACAAAGGAAAAGGTGTTAAATTCGTTGGAGAAGTATTAAGAAGAAAAGCAGGTAAATCAGCTTAAAAAATAAGATTATGTCATTAACAAAACCTGAAAGAAGACAAAGAATTAGATTCAGAATTAGAAAAACGATTAGTGGTACTGCTACTAATCCAAGACTATCTGTTTTTAGAAGTAACAAAGAAATTTACGCGCAACTTATAGATGACGTAAATGGAGTTACTTTACTAGCTGCTTCATCAAGAGAAAAAGAAATAGGTAATAAAGGTACAAATATCGAAATTGCAGCTGCTGTTGGAAAACTGGTTGCAGAGAAAGCTTTAAAAGCTGGATTTGATGTAGTAACTTTCGATAGAGGTGGTTATTTATATCACGGTCGTATTAAATCATTAGCAGAAGGCGCAAGAGCGGCTGGGCTTAAATTCTAATTATATTATGTCTAAATACAAAAATGTAGAATTAGTAAAACCTAGTGGTCTTGAATTAAAAGATCGTCTGGTAAGTGTAAATCGTGTTACCAAAGTAACAAAAGGAGGAAGAGCTTTCGGTTTTTCTGCTATTGTTGTTGTAGGTGATGAAAACGGTGTTGTTGGTCACGGATTAGGAAAATCTAAAGACGTTTCTGAAGCAATTGCGAAAGCAGTAGAAGATGCTAAGAAAAATTTAGTAAAAATTCCTTTGAATGGTCAATCAGTACCTCACGAACAAAAAGGTAAATTTGGTGGTGCACGTGTATTCTTAATTCCTGCCTCTCATGGTACAGGAGTTATTGCTGGTGGAGCTGTTCGTTCAGTTCTTGAATCAGTGGGAATTCATGATGTATTATCTAAATCTCAAGGATCTTCAAATCCACACAACGTAGTAAAAGCAACTTTTGATGCTTTATTACAAATGAGAAGCGCTTATACTGTTGCAAAACAAAGAGGTGTTTCTTTAGAAAAAGTTTTTAAAGGTTAATTCAAGGAAATTATGGCTAAATTATTAGTAAAACAAGTTAGAAGCAAAATCAACTGTCCCCTTACACAAAAAAGAGGATTAGAGGCTTTGGGTCTTCGTAAAATGGGACAAACTGTGGAGCATGATTCAAATCCTGCAATCCTTGGAATGATAAATAAAGTTAAACACTTAGTTTCCGTAGAGGAAGTTAAATAACAAATACAGTTATGAATTTAAGTAACTTACAGCCAGCTGAAGGTTCAACGCACAACCAAAACAAAAGGTTAGGTAGAGGAGAAGGTTCTGGAAAAGGTGGTACTTCTGCAAGAGGTCACAAAGGAGCAAAATCTCGTTCTGGATATTCTAAGAAAATTGGTTTTGAAGGAGGTCAAATGCCGTTGCAAAGACGTGTACCTAAGTTTGGTTTCACAAACATCAATCGTAAAGAATATCAAGGTATCAACCTTGATACACTACAAAATTTAGTAGATAATGGAACTGTAACTGATAATACTGTAGATTTCTCAGTAATCGTTGCAAACCGTTTGGCTACTAAAAATGAATTAGTGAAAATTTTAGGTAGAGGTGAACTAAAAGCAAAATTAAAAGTATCTGGACATAAATTTACTGCTACTGCAAAAGCTGCTATCGAAGCTGCTGGTGGAGAAGTAGTAGAACTATAAATCAACAAACGATGAAGAAATTTTTTGAATCATTACTTAATGTTTGGAAAATAGAAGAACTAAAAAATAGAATCCTAATTACTTTAGGTCTATTATTAGTTTATCGTTTTGGTGCACACATAACCCTTCCAGGTATTGATGCTACACAATTGCATAGCCTTGCTGGTCAAACAAAAGACGGAATTGGATCAATTCTAGACATGTTTACCGGTGGAGCTTTTTCAAAAGCATCTGTATTTGCATTAGGAATTATGCCGTACATCTCTGCATCTATCGTTGTGCAATTAATGGGAATTGCGATTCCTTATTTACAAAAATTGCAGAAAGATGGTGAAAGCGGAAGAAAGAAAATAAACCAAATCACACGTTGGTTAACAATTGGAATCACTTTGGTTCAAGGTCCTGGTTATATCTATAACCTTTACAGAACTTTACCAAGTAATGCATTCCTTTTAGGTTTTGACTCTTTCTCATTCTTATTCTCATCAGTATTAATTCTTACTACAGGTACTATATTCGCTATGTGGTTAGGAGAAAAAATTACGGATAAAGGAATTGGAAACGGAATTTCACTTTTGATTATGATTGGAATTTTAGCAAGATTACCGCAAGCTTTGATACAAGAATTTACTTCTAAGGTTACCAACAATAATGGTGGGCCAATGGTATTAGTACTTGAAATCATTGTTTGGTTATTAGTAATCATCGCTTGTATCCTATTAGTAATGGCAGTTAGAAAAATCCCGGTACAATACGCTCGTCGTACAACATCTGGAGATTTCGAACAAGACATGATGGGTGGTAACAGACAATGGATTCCCCTTAAACTGAATGCAGCTGGCGTTATGCCAATCATCTTTGCGCAAGCAATTATGTTTATCCCTGCAGCAGTAGCAGGATTATCAAAATCTGAAACATCTCAATCTATTGCAGGTACATTTAGTAATATGTTTGGTTTTTGGTACTGTTTAGTTTTTGCGTCATTGATTGTAATTTTTACATTCTTTTACACGGCAATTACAGTTCCGACAAATAAAATGGCTGATGATTTAAAAAGAAGCGGTGGCTTTATACCAGGTGTAAAACCAGGTGTTGACACTGGTGATTATTTAGATAAAATCATGTCGTTAATTACATTCCCAGGATCATTATTTCTTGCGTTAATTGCTGTGTTCCCAGCCATTGTTGTAAGTTTAGATGTTCAACAATCATGGGCTATGTTTTATGGTGGTACTTCATTAATCATTATGGTTGGTGTTGCTATCGATACGATTCAACAGATAAATTCTTATCTATTGAATAAACATTATGATGGGTTGATGAAAAGTGGTAAAAACAGAAAAGCAGTAGCTTAACCTTTTTATGGCAAAACAATCAGCAATAGAACAAGACGGATCAATAATTGAAGCATTATCAAATGCTATGTTTCGTGTTGAATTAGAAAACGGACACATTGTAATTGCTCATATTTCTGGAAAAATGCGTATGCATTACATCAAATTGTTACCTGGTGACAAAGTGAAATTAGAAATGAGCCCTTATGATTTGTCTAAAGCAAGAATTACCTATAGATATTAAAGATATTCAAGATGAAAGTAAGAACATCAGTTAAAAAGAGAAGTGCCGAGTGCAAGATTGTACGAAGAAACGGCGTATTATATGTGATCAACAAAAAGAATCCTAGATTTAAACAAAGACAAGGATAGTTATGGCAAGAATAGCAGGGGTAGACATCCCAAAAAACAAAAGAGGAGTTATCGCTTTAACCTACATCTTCGGAGTGGGTAGAAGTAGAGCAATTGAAGTTTTAGAAAAAGCTCAAGTTAGCCAAGATACCAAAGTTCAAGATTGGAATGATGACCAAATCGGAGCAATTCGTGAGGCAGTATCATTTTATAAAATTGAAGGTGAACTTCGTTCTGAAGTATCTTTACACATCAAACGTTTGATGGATATTGGTTGCTACAGAGGAATTCGTCATAGATCTGGTCTTCCATTAAGAGGACAAAGAACTAAAAACAATTCTAGAACTAGAAAAGGAAAAAGAAAAACTGTTGCTAACAAGAAAAAAGCAACTAAATAATAAGTAATATGGCAAAAGCAACTGCAAAAAAACGTAAAGTTATCGTTGAGTCAACTGGTGAAGCTCATATTAGCGCAACTTTTAACAACATCATTATTTCTTTAACCAACAAGAAAGGTGAAGTTATTTCTTGGTCTTCAGCTGGTAAAATGGGATTCAGAGGTTCTAAAAAGAACACACCTTATGCAGCTCAAATGGCAGCAGAAGATTGTTCAAAAGTAGCTCTTGAAGCTGGTTTGAAAAAAGTAAAAGTTTATGTAAAAGGACCAGGTAACGGACGTGAGTCTGCTATCAGATCTATACATAATGGTGGAATTGAAGTAACTGAAATCATTGACGTTACACCAATGCCTCACAACGGATGTCGTCCTCCTAAAAGACGTAGAGTTTAATAAGTAATATAGTATAATCAAGATAGAACAAAGATTATCGAAGGATTCGACCTGAATTCATAATCTCTATCTTAAAACAATTTAAAATGGCAAGATATACTGGTCCAAGTACAAGAATAGCTCGTAAATTTGGCGAAGCTATATTCGGAGATGACAAAGCCTTCGAAAAAAGAAATTACCCTCCAGGGCAACATGGAATGTCCAAAAAAAGAGGTAAAAAATCTGAATATGCAGTTCAGTTGATGGAAAAGCAAAAAGCGAAGTACAGCTACGGAATTCTTGAAAAACAATTCAGAAACTTATTTAAAAAAGCAGCAGCTTCTAAAGGTGTAACAGGTGAAATCCTTTTGCAATTATGTGAAGCACGTCTTGACAATGTTGTTTTCAGAATGGGTATCGCTCCAACAAGAAGAGCAGCAAGACAAATCGTTTCTCACAGACACATTACCGTTAACGGTGAATTAGTAAACATCCCATCTTACCACTTAAAAGCGGGAGATAAAGTGGCTGTTCGTGAAAAATCTAAATCTGTTGAAGCAATTGAGCGTTCATTAGCCAATTCATCTCATGTATATGAGTGGATTACTTGGAATAATGACACTAAAGAAGGAACTTTCGTTTCTGTTCCTGCTAGATTGCAAATTCCAGAAAATATCAAAGAGCAATTAATCGTAGAGTTGTACAACAAATAATAATTGACATTAGTCTAAATTATGGCAATATTTAATTTTCAGAAGCCCGATAAAGTTATCATGATCGATTCAACCGATTTTGAAGGTAAGTTTGAATTCAGACCTTTAGAACCTGGTTACGGATTGACAGTTGGTAATGCACTTAGAAGAGTTTTACTTTCTGCATTAGAAGGTTACGCAATCACTTCTATCCGTATGGATGGTGTGGAGCATGAATTCTCTACAATTTCAGGAGTAGTTGAAGACGTTACAGAAATTATCCTTAATCTTAAACAAGTACGTTTCAAACGTCAAATTGAAGATGTAGATAACGAAACTGTTACGATTTCAATCTCAGGAAAAAACCAAATTACAGCTGGTGATTTTCAAAAATTTATCTCAGGATTCCAAGTTTTGAATCCAGAGTTAGTTATTTGTAACTTGGATAGTAAAGTCAACCTTAATATTGAAATGACAATAGAAAAAGGTAGAGGTTACGTTCCAGCTGAAGAAAACAAAAAACAAAATGCTGCTATCGGTACAATTTTCACCGACTCTATTTTTACACCAGTAAAAAATGTGAAGTATGCTATTGAAAACTTCCGTGTTGAGCAAAAAACAGATTATGAAAAATTAGTTTTTGAAATTAAAACTGATGGTTCAATCAATCCGAAAGATGCCCTTACTGAAGCTGCAAAAGTTTTAATTCATCACTTCATGTTGTTCTCTGATGAGAGAATTACATTAGAAGCGGACGAAATTGCACAAACAGAATCTTACGACGAAGAATCATTACACATGAGACAATTGCTTAAAACTAAGCTTGTTGATATGGATTTATCTGTAAGAGCATTAAACTGTTTGAAAGCAGCAGAAGTAGATACACTAGGAGACTTAGTATCGTTCAATAAAAATGACCTTATGAAATTCCGTAATTTCGGTAAAAAATCTTTAACAGAACTTGACGAACTTGTGGCTGTGAAGAATTTAACTTTCGGAATGGATTTAGGAAAATACAAATTAGATAAAGAATAAATAGCTTCATATTTTGCTCTCCAAAGAGGATTGCAGCAAGATGAAGATTTAAAAAAAACGTCATGAGACACGGAAAAAAATTCAATCACCTTAGCAGACAGACTGGACATAGAAAATCTATGTTGGCCAATATGGCTTGTTCATTAATTGAGCACAAACGTATTAATACAACTGTTGCTAAAGCAAAAGCGCTTAAACAATTCGTTGAGCCATTAATTACAAAATCAAAAGAAGATACTACGCACAACAGACGTATCGTGTTCGCTAACCTAAGAAGCAAATATGCTGTAACTGATTTATTCAGAGATGTAGCTGCTAAAGTAGGTGATCGTCCAGGAGGATACACTCGTATCATCAAAGTTGGAAACCGTTTGGGAGATAACGCTGATATGGCAATGATTGAGTTAGTTGATTTTAACGAACTATACAACGGAGGTAAAAAAGAAGAGAAAAAAGGTAGAACTCGTCGCCCTAAAGCGAAAGCGACTTCAACTGAAAAAGCTCCAGCTCCTGCACCTGTTGTTGAAGAAGTAGCGCCAATCGTTGAAGAAGCTGCTCCAGTAGTAGAAGAAGTAGTGGAAACTCCAGTTGCTGAAGTTGAAGCTCCTGCTGCGGAAGTTATTGAAGAAGCTCCAGCAGTTGCTGAAGTTGAAGAAACTCCTGCTGATGAGACTCCAGAAGCTCCAGCTGATGAAGAAACTAAAGAAGACGAAGCATAATGAATGCGACTTCATAAATATAAAAAAGGATAAACAGTTTTGTTTATCCTTTTTTTTTGCCAAAATGGCAAGCTCTGAATTTTTAAAGAATGTTTATAAACTATTATAAATCTTTTCTAAAATTAGATAGTAAATAAATAAATTTGCACAACAACTAACTACAATGAAGTACACAACTCGACCACAAGCCATTTTACTACTCGCTGACGGCACTATTTTTTATGGAAAATCAATAGGTATTTCTGGAACTACTTTTGGAGAAGTTTGCTTCAATACCGGAATGACAGGCTATCAGGAAATCTTTACCGACCCATCTTATTTTGGACAAATCATGGTAGCTACCAATCCACACATTGGAAACTATGGTGTAAATGCCAATGAAGTTGAATCAGATAAAATAATGATTTCAGGATTGGTTTGTAAAAACTTTAGCTTTAATCATTCGAGAGCAGATTCTGAAGGAAATCTTTATGATTATTTCGAAAAGCAAAACCTAGTTTGCATTTCCGATGTAGACACCCGAGCATTGGTAAGTTACATTCGCGATAATGGCGCGCAAAATGCTGTCATTTGTACCGATGGAACTTCCATAGAAGATTTGAAAAAACAGCTGGCAAACGTTCCCGATATGAATGGTTTGGAACTGGCTTCGAAAGTTTCTACAACCCAACCTTATTTCTTCGGAAATGAAAATGCTACTCATAAAATCTCGGCTTTAGATTTAGGAATCAAAAGAAACATCCTAAGAAACCTTGCCAAAAGAGATTGTTACATCAAAGTGTTTCCTTATAATGCCACATTTGAAGAATTGAAATCGTTCAATCCGGACGGTTATTTTCTATCCAACGGACCAGGTGATCCAGAACCTTTATCTGGAACGCAAAATGTAGCAAAGCAAATTATAGAAAGCGACAAACCTTTATTCGGAATTTGTTTGGGTCATCAAATTATTGGTTTGGCGAACGGAATTTCAACCTATAAAATGTTTAACGGACACAGAGGAATCAATCATCCTGTAATGAATGTCTTGACAGGAAAAGGAGAAATCACTTCGCAAAACCACGGATTTGCAGTCAATAGAGAAGAACTTGAAAAACACCCCGATTTAGAAATTACGCATTATCATATCAATGACAATACCGTTGCGGGAATGAGAATGAAATCCAAGAGTTGTTTCTCGGTGCAATATCATCCTGAAGCAAGTCCGGGTCCACATGATTCCTCTTATCTCTTTGATGAGTTCATAGAAAACATTAAAAAAGTTAAAAATTTGCAAGCCGTTTAATGTGCTAAAACGTTATCGTTAATAACATTCGATGGTTTCAAATAAGAAATAAAACGAGATACAATACATTTGTAAAACAACATTTAAAATAAAAATAATGAGCATTATTATCAAAATCCACGCAAGACAAATTTTCGATTCTAGAGGAAATCCAACTATTGAAGTAGATGTAATTACAGAAAACGGTGTTTTAGGAAGAGCCGCAGTGCCTTCGGGAGCATCAACTGGAGAACACGAAGCGGTTGAATTACGTGATGGTGGAAAAGCTTATCTTGGAAAAGGTGTTTTGAAAGCCGTAGAAAATGTAAATACCAAAATTGCTCAGGAATTATTAGGAACATCTGTTTTTGAACAAAACAAAATTGATCAAATGATGATTGATTTGGATGGTACTGCTAATAAATCGAATTTGGGTGCAAATGCTATTCTTGGAGTTTCTTTAGCAGCAGCAAAAGCAGCAGCCAATGAATTAGGATTGCCTTTATATAGATATGTTGGTGGCGTTTCTGCCAATACATTACCCGTTCCAATGATGAATATTATCAATGGTGGTTCGCATTCCGATGCGCCAATTGCTTTCCAAGAGTTCATGATTTTCCCTGTGAAAGCAACGTCATTTACACATGCTATGCAAATGGGAACAGAGATATTCCACAACTTAAAAAAAGTATTGCACGATAGAAATCTTTCTACTGCTGTTGGCGATGAAGGAGGTTTTGCGCCGAATTTGGCTGGTGGAACCGAAGACGCTTTGGACACCATTAAAAAAGCAGTAGAGAATGCAGGATATAAGTTTGGTGATGAAGTAATGATTGCTTTAGATTGTGCTGCTTCGGAGTTTTATGTAAATGGAAAATACGATTACACTAAATTTGAAGGTGCTACCGGAAAAATTAGAACTTCCAAAGAACAAGCAGAATATTTAGCGTCATTGGCTGCCAATTATCCTATCATTTCTATTGAAGATGGAATGTACGAAGACGATTGGGAAGGTTGGAAATATTTAACCGAATTAATTGGAAACAAAACACAATTGGTTGGTGATGATTTATTTGTAACCAATGTTGAGCGTTTGTCTCGCGGTATCAAAGAAGGTATTGCTAATTCCATTTTGGTAAAAGTAAACCAAATTGGAACCTTAACCGAAACCATTGCAGCGGTAAACATGGCGCACAATGCAGGTTATACTTCGGTAATGTCACACCGTTCTGGAGAAACAGAAGACAACACGATTGCTGATTTAGCAGTAGCGTTAAACTGTGGACAAATTAAAACAGGTTCGGCTTCTCGTTCAGACCGTATGGCAAAATACAATCAGTTATTAAGAATAGAAGAGGAGTTAGGCGATACGGCTTATTTTCCTGGTTTGAGAGCTTTTAAACAAAAGTAATTTTAAACTTCATAAATAATGAAAGGCTGAACAATTAGTTCAGCCTTTTTATTTCAATCATTACGAGTATTGTTATCAGATACTATTTTTTCAAATAGATTCTTAATTCTTTTCTGCAGATTTATTGGATTTATTTTTGACCAAATTGGTAATACAATAGGACCATTAAAAAGGCTAAAAGCACAATTATGAAACTAGCAATAAATAGGCTTTCGTTAAATTGTTTAGTTTCAATTTCCGTGTTTTGGAAATCTTCAAATAGGATTTGATCTTCTTTCTTTTTAAGTTTTTCTAAATGTTTTATCCAACCTCCATTCTCTGCAATATGTTTTCCATAATGGGTTAATTCAAAACTGAATTCTTCATTTGGATTGTTTTGTATTAATTCTTTTTTTTGCATTATTCCTGCAAAAACCTTGGCGTGTTTAAGTCTATTTCCTGTATCGTCTTTAAAATCTTTTATGTTCAAGGTGTTGTTTTCAGAAGTAAATAAAAGGGATAGATTTATTTCTATTAGTTTATTAATTCGGTCTATCATGTAGGCTATGGCTTATATTCTTAAACAAAAAGGGATGGTTAACTATTGGATAAATCGAAATTTATCTTTGAAGTAGAATCCAATAAGAGGCAATGGCAGTCTCACACCATGGTAGGCACTTATTATTCCGGTGGTCCAAAGTATAACCAATCCCAAGTTGTTTATAATCAATAATAGGGTTAAGAACGGGGCAAACAGGAAAGTTATTGTTATTATGATGTTGGTAATAAAGGCAATAATCCCAAGTCCAAAAGATTGCTCTAAATGGAATTTTGTCAAAGAATATTTAGTTCCTTTTTTATATTTTATAAAAGCGATAATCCAACCTATAATAGTCAAATAGCTTATAACCGCAATGCTTTTTTTGCTAATCATTAGATGTTTTCTATGTCATTAAAATATTGGAAGAAACCCAACAAACCCCATTAAACTTAAATTTTCGGACTATTTAATCAACAGGGTTTTTGGGATTCAAACAATTAAAAACTATAACAACCTTTATTTAACATTGATTTTATTTTAAAATCAACAATCGTTTAAGGCAACAATAATGCTCCCTTTTATAAGAGCAAATCTAAAGCAAGGAATAGTAGTTATTTGTAGAATTGACAAGGAGTTTTTGTAGAATTGCTTCTACAAAAAAAGCAACTTTTAGGGTTGCTTTTGAATAATGAATATAGGAAACGAGATTTTGTTTAATTGTATAGTTGAAAAAAATCAATTAAATCGGCAAGATTGTCAATTTCCAATTTTTCAAAAATCCTGTTTTTAAAGGTGCTTACTGTCGATTTTTTTATATTTAGCATATCTGAGATTTCCATATTGCCATAACCTTTGATTAGCAGCCTTGCCACTTCAATTTCTCGGTTGGATAATTGCTCCAATGGATTGATTGGTTTTTTGGAAATATAAGAATCTAGAATTTTGTCTTTAATATTTTGGGTGATGTATTTCCCAGATACCATCATGCTTTTTAAAGCTTGCTTCATTTCTTCTTCGCTACTGCCTTTATTCAAATAGCCAGAAGCACCTGCATTCAAATAACGTAAAGCATAGATAGCTTCATCGTAGGCGGATAAAATTAGAATTTTAACATCGGGTTGGATTATTTTGGTTTCGGGAATAATATTCAAACTATTACCGTCGGGAAAATTAATATCTAAAACCAGTAAATCAATCTTGGTTTCCCGAAGAATTTTAAGCGTGTCCTTGAAAGTCCCCGATTGATATATCTTAGCATAAAAAAACAATTCTTTAATTAATAATGTAACGCCTTGTCTCACGATGCTATGATCGTCAGCAATTAAAAAAGTATAATTATTGGTCTGTTTCATTTTAGATTGTTGGCTTTAATTTTTTTAAACTTTGCTCAGAACCAGGTTGAACACAACTTTTGTACCACTATTTTCTTTACTTTCAACAGTAATTTCCCCATCAAATAATTCAATGATTTCCTTGCATAGATTTAAACCCAAACCAACCCCTAAATCATTTACTTTCCCAGAAACAGTTCCCTGATAATAGGATTCAAATATGTTTTTTAAATCATTTTCCTGAATTCCCATGCCATTATCTTCAATCGCAACTTCCATATTGATTTCATAATCAGAAATACTTTCCTGATGTACATTAACCGATATCAATCCTCTTTCTGTAAATTTATTGGCGTTGCCTATAATGTTATAAAAAAGTTGGTGAATTTTTGCAACATCGGAACATACTTCTTCATCGGAATCTAAATTGGAATGAAAAGCAATTTTGTTTCCATTACTTTCCACCAACGATTTCATTGAGGAAATAATTTGATGTAGCTCCGATTTTAAATAAAAATTTTTATTTCGTAATTCCAATTTGTGATTTTCATCTTTGGAATATTCCAGGATTTGATTGGACAAAAGTTGCAATGAATTGGTCGTGAACTGTATGGATTTAAATGTTTCTTGAACTTCCACGTCTTTAACAGAAGCACTTATTTTTTGACTATAAATACCGATGATATTTAAAGGCGAACGAATTTCATGACTAATCATTCCAATAATTCGGTTTTTAAAATTTAAACTTTCTCGAATTTTTTCTTGTGCGGTTGTTAGCCTTTTTTCATATTCAAATGCCAAACGAGTAAATCCAAAAAGGATTAACGATATTACAAACATCAATAAGATTATGGCTATAATAGTGTAGCTTCTAATGGATTTGTTTTTTTGATATTGATCTTTTAAGTTTTGCTGGCTGGCTGTTTTTAAAAGGTTGGACGCAGCGGTATAATCGGGTAGAATTGTATTGCACAATAATAGCAATTCATTATTAAATTTAATTAATTCTATGTCCTTGTGTCGCAACTTCAGTATAGAGTATTTCAAATTTTTAAACTCCAGTGCGTAGTATTTATTCGTACTCAAAATCACATTTTTTAGCAAATCTTCGATAGTGCCTCTTATGATTTTGTCTTTATATTTCATTGTAACAACCGTATTCAACTGTTCTTTTTGAACTTGAACTTTTCCAGAAAAGGCAGCCGCTAAACGGGACAGCAATCCTTTGTGTGATATTTTGTCAACTTTGATAAAAGTATTGGTTTTAATACTGTCTAAAACTTTGTTGTAATTCAACTCGGTGAACTCAGAAGGTAAAGCAGTAGTTTTTTTATCCGAATCAAGTTGGTTGTCAATGATGGAATCTATGGAAGTTTTTAACAGCAAAATATCTTTTACCACTTTGCTTTTCTTCGACAATATGTTTTTGAATTCGGTATTGTTTTTAGTGGACAATTTTAAACTGTCTATCAATACACTCGTTTCTTGTAAAGCAGTGATGTAGTTTTTTAACGATTCCTGATTTTTATTTTCAATATAGCTATTAAAATCTTTTTGCGACTGTAGTATGGCACTATTAATCCTTTGGGTAAAATTGGTAACCTTATTGGAGAATGCTACATCATTAAAGGCTTTGGAAATTTTGTCCTCATTGGCAGTTTCATTATACCAAATGACAACCGCTATGATTTGTAAAAGAATAATGCACGCCAGTAAAGTGTAGTGCACTACTTTACGGTCTTGAAATTTTAACTTCTTTAAATATATAGAATTCAATTTTTGAATTTTTAATACTTGTTCATTGTAGGGATAAACAAATGTTAAAGAGTTGGGGCGGCAAAAGTAAATTTTTAATTTAAATTTATTGACAAAAATAAAGCACTTTAGCGCATTACCATGTAATACATTTTAACAAAGCTTGTAGAATATGTTCTACATTTTGGTTTAAGTTTTTAAATATCCATCTTTTATTAAATAATTAACAAAAACGTTCTCGTAAATCTTTTTTAATTCATTGATAATTTCCTAGTTTTGTTAAATTATTATTTATCAGATTTAATTCCCTTATTATAACATGTCAAAAGTAGCAATATTAGAATTTGATGGCGTAAAATATGAGCTTCCTGTAATTGTTGGAAGTGAAAATGAAGCAGCTATTGATATTGAAAAATTACGCGCCTTAACAGGTGCCATAACGCTTGATC
>Ga0208262_1000187_pt1 | contig 26730 bp, 9 predicted proteins | sample LakWasMet15_LOW5_2_FD_183863 | JGI IMG/M metagenome (GOLD analysis project Ga0208262, IMG submission 183863) | Freshwater sediment methanotrophic microbial communities from Lake Washington under simulated oxygen tension - Sediment Metagenome... | ecosystem: Environmental > Aquatic > Freshwater >... | reverse complement strand
GATAACGCCACCTTTATTATTCCACTCATATTCACCATAAAACTCGACGCTATCTCCTTCTTTCAGATCGTCAATTCGTGCAGCAAGGTTTGTGTTGTGCGCGATTAGCAAAGTCTGTCCTGACTTAAGTCGAACAAGAAACCGCTGATGTCGGCTGCCGTTGTTATCGTCGGCAAGCAGTTTGAAGACCGACGCCGTGCCCTGAACTTGAAAATCGCTGCGCTGGGTCTTATAAGCTTCAGACAATAATTGCTCACTGTCTTGGCTAACTGCAATCGTCCCCCCCACTGCATAACTACCATTAGCAATCGTGCCAACATACAAAATAGCAACAACTGTGATGATCAACAATGTCTTCATTCCCTTCCTCAAATAATCGATTAGCTTATATTTTCTGCCCTCGACAATATCAAAAATAAGTGTATCGGACTAGACATATAACTTGTAACCGCCGCCATCTCAAATAAGTAATTAGCTTACGAAAGTAACGCGCAAAAAACATCTGGTGCTGCTTTTCATGTGAGCTTGAGTAACTAATACTCCAGCTTCAAAGACCCTAGCGCCGAAATGGGGGCTCCATAATTTGCAGAGGGAACCCACAGCATGGAATCAGAAAAGTATTCCTTGTCCAACAGGTTGTTGACGTTGATTTGCGCGGTCAGCCGGGTTTTTCCCAGTGGTTGTATATAGGCCAACATCGCATCCATCCGCACATAGCCAGGTAATTGATAGGTATTGGCAGCGTCACCTTCGCGCTGACCAACGATTACAGTCCCCAATCCAGCCTTGAAGCGCTCACTTAATTGATACACTCCCCACAGACTGGCTTGGTGATCCGGTACCCAGGGCAAACGCTTGCCATCAGTGACTAGGCCGACAGAGTCACCTTCAGTTACCCGAGCATCGGTATAAGCATAGGTCGCGAGCATACTAAACTCGTTGCTTAGCTGCCCCTTGAGATCGACCTCTATACCTTGACTACGAGCCTTGCCAAGTCCGATCTGGTCATTCGGGTCTAAGGTCGTCTGATCGTAGACCAGAATATTACTTTTGACCAAATGGTAAAAAGCAATGCTCGACGTCAGATTTTTGTCGAAGAACTCGTTTTTAATGCCGATTTCGAACTGTTCACCCAGTTGCGGTGCAAAACTCCGCCCTGTCGTCCCATTGCTACCGTTATTGCTGCCGAACGATTCCACATAATTGCCATACACCGACAGCCATTGCCAAGGCTGATAAACCAAGCCAACACGGGGGCTGAAATGGTTTTCATGCAACATCGCAAACTTGTCCTGTGTCATCTGCCAGGAACTGTAATCGGTAATACTCCCGTAACCCGCCATGTCGTAACGGCCGCCGCCCATAATATGTAAATCGTCCCAGAGCGTAATCTGATCCTGAAAGTACAGGCCATACCAATCGTCGCGAGCTTGAAGAAAATAATTCGGCTGCATGTTGTCGATACGTCGACTATCGATAGTGCCATATTGCGGCTGATAAAGATCGATATCGGGTATCAGGCTAACGCCGTTAAAGGGCATCAGCATTTTGTTATCCGGCGATTCGCGGTTAAAGAAAAAATAGTCCGCCCCTAGTAACAACTGATGTTTCAAGCCATACGTCTCAAAGTTGCCCGTCAAATCCAGATTGGTACCATAAGAACGTCGATGACTGTTGCCGATTAAAGCGCCGCGTGTAGCAATGTGATTACTGCGCATGCCCGGCACGAACAACAGATTGAAAAAACTATCGGTTTCGTCCCACTGAAACTTGTGCTGAATGGACCAATCGCGGTTGAAATTAAAGCGCCAGTCTGCCGACAGCAAGGTGTTGTCCAGTACCGATCCCAAGTCCGGATCGCCAATCCACCGATTTCTAGCCAGCCGTGCCGGGCGATTGCCGAAAACCGGAATACCAGTATCAGCCAGATAATTATCGTGGTGCTTTTCCATTTCCAGATTGGCTTCAAAACGATCATTTGGCCGCCAAGTTAGGCTAGGCGCGATGAATACGTTTTCGCGATCATTGAAATCCCGAAACGAACCACTGTCCAAATAACTGGCATTAAAACGGTAAAGCAAGGTTTTATCTTGATTGAGCGGCCCAGTAGCATCAAGACTGGTGCGATAAAGATCGTAACTGCCGAATTGCTGCTGCAACATGTAATAAGGCGTATCCAGCGCTTTTTTAGTGACGTAATTGACCATACCACCGGGTTGTACTCGACCGTAAAGCACCGATGCTGGTCCCTTCAATACTTCGATTTGCTCGATATTGGCCATATCGTAAACGCCCATGGAGCGGCGAAAGCCATTGCGATACATCTGGTCGCCGGAACCGAAGCCGCGAATAATATAGCTATCGTAATTCTTCAGGCTTACTGATTCGTGCTGCACACCGCTAACGTTGCGTTGCAGGGCATCTTCAATGGCAATGTCCTGCTGATCATTCATTAGGGCTTTAGGTACCACCTGAATCGACACCGGCGTGGTCATGATGTCACTGTCAGTCTTGGTCGCGGTGGTGGCGTTGGGTACCGCATAATGCTTATCGAAAGGGTCATCGGAATCGTAACTGCTTTCGCCGTTTACAGTTATCGTGGGCAAGACGAGCGCTTCTTTGGACTGTTCCGGTCTGGAATCGCGTTGGCGCTTTATATCCGGTTTGATAAGCGGTGTTCGCGAGCCTTGATCGGCGTGCGCTGTAATCGCCATTAGTTCAGTGAGCGGTAAGGCAATCAATATAACGATTGATCGGTACTTTTTTTTAAAATTTCGATGATAAACAGTAGTCGTGGCGGACATTAATCACTCTCCATAGTTATTTAAGCTGCAAGGCGGTAAAAGCTGTCCGGACGTCAGTAAGAACCGGATTCTCAAACTTACTGATCATAGCGGACGCGAAGCGATAAATACATAACCCAAAATACGGAATTGATATTTGATTACCAGCTAAGTAAGCGCTGAACGAAATCAATAAGTTACCGTTCATCCTGAGTTTGTCGAAGGATTAAATCAGCACTTCCTTAGAGTGCTGTTGAATAGTGCGCAATTGATGGTCATTTGGTAACGAAAACCAGTGACAGATTTGTTGCAGTATAGTGATCGAGGCAGTCAAGTGCTCCATCGGGCGCTATCGAAACAATATGGCATCAGGCAAAGGATGAGTTGCAGGGGCAACTGCAGAAATAATGCAGTGCAAGCGAGTCGCTAAGTTTTGAAGGGTAATTTCCTTGCTCCTGCGTGAAATCATCAAAACTTAGCGACGGTTAGATTGCTACGCAAGCCCCGGCTGTCCTGCTCCAATATCGTTTATCCACGACAAGGTGGCTAAACATCGCAGCAATGACGTTACGCTATCGGCATCGACCGATTGCATTTTTCCATCGCAAACAGCACGCTCGATAAAACGCCGGAACGATATAGCTACCGGCGACTAAGATTCACGCACCTTCCGACTCCGGTTCGGTGCATTCCATGAATCTCAGCGTCGGAAAGTTTTTTTAACCGCTTGAAAACCGAGTTGAGGCTAAACAAGCCGTTTTGATGCGGACTCATCTTCTTCAATTTTAAAGATTGGCAAATTTCAGCATAACAAGAAGATTCGCTCGAAGGTTCTTCAGGTAGCGGACGATAGCGGCTCGATCATGCGGCAAATCAAAACTTTCCAGAAAGCCCACCGGGGCTTGCAAAGCCAGCTCCAGCAAGGCCGGGACGGTTTCCGGCTGTTCTATAATGGTTCTATGTTGCACCAGTTGTTCTGCGGTAACTTCAGCTGCGTAATCATCGGCAGGTGCCCAGATAATGTTGTACAGGCAGATGGTAAGGCAGGCGCGAACCTCTTTCAATTTTTCGCCATCTATTAATTTAGTATCTGTCTGCGCTTTAGATTCACTCATGCCCTATTTTCCGTTTCAATAAAAATTCATAAGTGGAGCCTACCTTCGAATGCTTTAGTCTGGGCAGGCATCCAGTTTAATCAAAAAGCTGAATTGCCATCGTCAAGATGATGACGAATTAAGCAGCATTTCCCTAATTTTTTATCATTTATCTTGGTTGTGCCATTGAGTTGGCATCGCTTGGTTGTCTATTAAAACTGCCTTGCAGTGGTTCATTCTGGTCAACATTGTCACCAGATTCCGGCAGAGGCAATACATCGCCATCATCAGCATCCGGGGCTGAATCTGGATCCGAATACTTCGTTTTAGGCTGCAAAGGCTGATTACGGTCAGAAAGTGGCATTACCCGCTCATAAGCATTAGGTGGTTGTTGTAGCGGGGCTTGTCGATTGGGATTGCCAGTCGCTTTGTTGATAGTATATTGCCTCAGACTACTTCCTCCATTAGGAAATGCCGCTCCTGTTTGTCCATCTACCCATTCAACAGTTTTATTCACATCATTAAACTTGGCTCCGGCATTGGCAACACCGCTCAAGTCCATACCTTGATTGCCAAGGTGACGGCGCATCTGTTGCAATTGATCCACGTCGGGTCTGTAGTGGCCGCTGACATTGTCCATGTATAACACCTTGCCGTTCTGCACAATCATGTGGCCAGCCATGGCTGTAGGTTCTCCACCAAGAAAGCTGGAATGGTGAAATTTACCAACCTCATTTTTTGTACTTGCAAAGATGCGCCCGTTACCATCCATTACGAAGATTGCACCGTCTAATTTAGTCCCTGTATCAAGAGGTTGACCAGATTGCTTGTAAACAAATAGACCATCTTTGACGACTACTTCTGTTTTATCCCGCTGACTAGGCGTCAGGTATTTGACTTTAGTATCTGGGCGCCCCTGCCAAGCTATTGCTATGCCATCTTTCTCACCAACATAGCCCGAGTCCAGAGTCTTCATCTTGAAGCCATTTTCGTTGATGAAGATTTGTTGTTTAGGCGGCACGACCTGGGGTTGCGGAACCTGCGGCCGATTGGAATTCACGCCATTATCATAATCATAGGAACCCGTGTTATCGGCTTCTTGCTGTGGCTGCTGGTCATCCCTGGCGGCCGGACGTGGCGGCGCATGTTCGCCACCACTGCGAGGACGATTGACTGGTAGCGTTTCATGAACAACCGGATTGCCTTGAGGATCAAGATAGAAGTCGCCTAATCTGGCTTGCGTAGGTTTTCCAATGGGCGGTAATAGTTCACTGGCACTTCGTGGGCGATTTGTGGTGAGATCACCTGCATAGCCTTCTGGACTGCTATCTGCACGAGGACGCATAGGCACGGGTTCACTGCCAGTACGCGGACGGGTATTTGTGCTTAAAACATCATCGTAAACGGCTGGACGTTTCTGTTGCGGGTTCGCACCTTCAGGCACGAGTTCGCTATCGATACGTGGCCGCACTCCTACTGGAGCCTCTGCATCACCACGCCAATAGCCGTTCTGGTTAAATTGACCAGCTGGTCCGGCTGGCTGTAAGGGCTGATGTTGTTGTACCGGAATTTGTCGATTAGGATTGTCAATCACTTTATTAACAGCATCCCGCATCGGATTTCTTGCTAATAGGGCTCCCGTCAAACCATCTACCCACTTCCCTGTAAATGTACCATTCTCCGTATTGCTAATCATACCGACATTGGGAACGCCGCTTAAATCCATACCTTGACCTGTCAGATGTTGTCGCATCTGTTGCAGTTGATCCAGATCAGGCATGTAGTGACCGCTCTTATTGTTGATATGCACGAGTTTGCCGTCCTGCACGATCATGTGGCCAGCCATTGCAGTCGGTTTCCCACCGAGCAAACTGGAGTGGTGGAATTTACCAGGTTCGTTCTCCATACTGGCGTAAATGCGTCCTTTACCGTCCATAACAAAGATGGCGCCGTCTTTCCTGACGCCAGTGTCGAGGCGTTGACCAGATTGTTTGTAGATGAACAGGCCGTCTTTGACAACCACTTCCCTGGCATCTCTTTCACTAGGAGTCAGGTATTTGACTTTAATGTTCGAATCGTTCCAGAACTTGCCATTGCCGTCCTTCTCGCCATCGAAATCCGTGCTCAGGGTCTTCATTTTAAAGCCTTGTTCGCTGGTCAAGACTTGTTGTTTTGGCGACGTAACTTGGGGTTGCGGAACCTGCGGCCGATTAGAATTCACGCCATTATCATAATCATAGGAGCCCGTGTTATCAGCTTCTTGCGGCTGCTGGTCATCCCTGGCGACCGGACGTGGCGGCGCATGTTCACCGCCACTACGAGGACGATTGACAGGTAGCGCTTCATGCACAACCGGATTACCTTGATCATCAAGATAGAAATCACCCAATTTGGCTTGCGTAGGCTTTCCAATGGGCAGTAATGGTTCACTGGCACTGCGTGGGCGATTTGTGGTGAGATCACCTGCATAGCCTTCTGGACTGCTATCTGCACGAGGACGCATAGGCAAAGGTTCACTGCCGCTGCGTTGACGTGTATTCGTGTTCAGAACCTCTTCGTAAACGGCTGGACGTTTCTGTTGCGGGTTCGTACCTTCAGGCTCGGATTCACTGCCGCTACGCGGACGGTTCATTGTGGGTGCTTCGTTTACACCAACATAACCGTTGTTGCCATCAGCACGGGGCGGTACTGGTTCACTGCCGCCGCGAGGGCGGGTAGCGTCCGAAGACTCATTAGCAGCAACATTGGGTTTCGGGTTGTTAGCGTATTCAGTATCAGCACGAGGCCTTGTTACATTCGGATTGTTAGCAGGCTCAGTATCTGCCCCTGGTCTTGCTGGTACAGGTTGGCTTTCGCTACGCGGACGGTTAACCCTGGGAGCTTCGTTTACACCAACATAACCGTTGTTGCCGTCAGCACGAGGTAGTACTTGTTCACTGCCACTGCGAGGACGGGCAATAGAAGGCGCTTCCTTTGGCACAACAGGAGATTGCGGGTTATTGGCATACTCTGTATTCGCCCGTGGACGGGCCTGGTTCGGATTGTTGGCATATTGCGTATCCGCTCTAGGGCGCGCCGGAACAGAATTATTGGCGGTTTCAGTATCCGCCCTTGGCCGAACTGCACTTTCCTCGCCACGCGTTGGCTTACGTGCACCTGAACCTGGTGTCTTAAATACGGAGCCGTTGACTTCGGCAGCTTTGCCTGGGTCTTGGCCTGTTACGCCCGCGAGCGAAATCGGCACGCGAAAGTTCACATCGCTTTCATTTTTGCGGGTTTCAATATCCGTCTTGGTAATGCTACCTTTGATGTCGGCACCCAGTACTTCTTCGGAAGCGCCCTTGAGTGAGACATTGCCGCCCACTGTCAGCTTGCCAAGGCCTCCGGCACCGCCTGAAATGCCACTTTTCTCACCCAGCGTAACATTGTCTTTCTTGCTTGAATTAACCGCCACATCAAGACCGCTACCGCCAATATTGCCGGCCGCTTCCAGCCCCTTGCTTTGCTTGTTGCTAGCTGAGTTGTTGCCAGTCACCGAATTCACACCAGCGAACGCTTTTACGGTGGTGTCTTCCTGTTTGATGCGGTCGGTGCGGCTCTCGACATTCAAATTACCTTTGATGTCGCCGCTGACGCCTTCATTGGCATCGATTCTTGCACCAGCCAGTGTTGCATCACCACCCACATTCAGCGTGGTTCTTCCTGTGGTTTTAATTGAGGCATTTTGATTGGTCAGATTATCCTTCTTGTGGACATCCACATCCACATCCGCACTACCGCCCATGCTGTTACCGCTGCTGCCGCCACTGCCGCCAGATGACCCTGCGCCCTGCATACCCATGGCGCCGCCACCTTTTGAACCGCCGACACCTACCTTGCCTTTGGTACTATAAGAGTCTTGCACTTCTGTACTTTGGGCAGACTCCATTTTGAAGTTACCCTTTACATCTATTGCAGCATCAGCAGCCGCCACTTTGGTGCCTTCCATATGGGCGTCATTGCCGGATTTAAGTACGAAAGTACCGCCCGTCTTTACTTCGCCGCCCGTTTTGGTGACACCTTCTACACTGTCGCGGCCGCGTTCAAAACTACCAGTCACGTTGACCGAGCCGTTCTTCATTGCTTGGCCGGAGGTGCCGCCACCCAGACCGACTTGCGCACCACCGCCATCTACTTGGCCTGTGAGTGTGTGGGTATCTTTAAGCGCCTGGAAATCCAGATTTTTGCCTGCATCCAGCACAGTATCCTTACCAGACGTCAAATCAGTGCCTTGCAGCGTCATGTTGCCGCCGGATTTGACGACAATATTGCCGCCTGCATTGACACTGCCAGCCACGCCCTTACTGGTATTTTCGTTAGATTTTGCAGTGCGACTATCAGCACCGGCACCGCCCGAAGCACAGGCCATATCAACACACGCACTTGCAGACAGATTTGCACTCCCCTGTTCGGAAGATGACGTGGTGTTTTTGGTGTTGTTGGCTTGTTTAAAATCAACATCGCCGCCCGCATCGATCACCATATTCTTACCGGCTTGAAGTTTTGTGCCTTCAAGCGAGGTATCGCCTTTGGTACGAATCACGACATTATTGCCGGCTTTGAAACTACCCGTAACGGCATCAGAGCTGTCACTAGCGTCCTTACTGTGTCCACCATAAGCACTGGCCGTTCCGGTTGCTTCAGTCGTGGCATTAATGCCAACCGTAGCCTGACCGCCAGCATTGGTACTTTCCGAAGTTGAATTTTTCGTATTCGCAGCGGCTTTATTTTCGTAACTATTGGCATCAATTTGTATGGATTTTCCGGCATCGTATTGCGTGCCTTCATCCACCATTTTGCCTTTGACATCAAATACAACATTACCACCGGCTTTAAACTGTGTAGTTTTTGCCGTACTTGTGGCTTCTGTGGTGTCTGAGCGGGAGCTTGAGCCGCCGACGCGCACTTGAGCTTCCGGTGACGAAACCACCACTGGCCCACCTTTACCTGTTGCCTGGTTGGCAACAGATTGCCCCATACCATTTGTCGTCACGCCCGACTCTACGCCGTATCGATCACCTTCACTATGCCCGGTGAATGTGGTTGTACTGTTTGCCGCCTTATTTTCAACTTCCTTCGCAGACACATAGATGTCACTTTCAGCATCGTAATCAGTACCCTCGTTAGTGAGCTTATTACCTGCTTTGACGATAATATTGCCGCCGGATTTGATACCGCTGGTGACAGCCGTATTTGCACCATTGGTGCTATTGTTTTCTTCCCGTTTATACCTTAAGCCGGTAAAAGCACCGTCGGCATTGGCATCGGCGGAGGTGCCGATCTGATGGGTTTCGGATTTTGAGGTTGAGGTATAGGTGTCATAAGCCGCCGTGGTATTAACATCATTTGCGGCATCAATATATACGCCGTCTTTACCCGCCTCGACATTGGAACCTTTGATATTGATGTCACCTTTTTTGGCAACAATATTGACGCCCTTGCCGGTAATACTGCTGCCTACATTTTGTGTTCCTGAGCTACTGAACTCGTTCTTAGAGTTCTGAACGCCGGAAAACGCGCCAGCTGAAGTATTGCTGGCATCGACCTTATCTTCAGCAAATAATCCCGTTTTTTCAGACTTTGAGGTCTTACTGTTTTTAAGTTCAAGTGTTGTGACATTAACATTACCTTCTTTTGAAATTAGCGTGGCATCGCCATTTTCTGAACCAACAACCGCACCTGTAAGATTAATATCACGACCAGAAACTATGGTCATGTTGCCTTTTGAGCCAACTGATCCGGTAAGTGCTTGTTGCGTTGTTTCGCTAGACTCTTTGTGATCATAGCTGACCGCAGACCGGTTGGTGATATTGGTTGTCGTCCGCGACTCAAGCACCAACGAAGTGACGCTAACATCTCGCCCCGCCTTAACCGTAGCCGAACCATCCGCATAAAGTACGCCGCCTTCCACTTTAACGTCGCGCTTTGCGTCAACATACAAATCCTTGGAAGCGTAGATGCCGCCGGTCTTGCCTGCCTCAGTCCGGTAATTGTTGGCATCGCCTTTACGGAAGGTTTCCGTTCTGTTGATAATGTCGCCTTCGGTCGATTGCAATGCCACCGTACCGCCCATCAGGGTGCCGCTGGAATTGACAATATCCTTGCGAGTCACAATCACCAACTTATCTGACCCCGAAACGGTACCGCCCTTATTAACAAAGTTGTCACCTTTGATAACGGCCGTGTTCGCCAGTATGGTCGCGCCATCCGCCGTTTGCGCACGCGTCGCATCGGTGAGATAAACCACCGGCACCAGCACTGTCTTGCCCTGTACTACTTTCTCGACCATCCACACCATGTCATGCTTAAGGTTGGCCACCTGGTCAGATGTGAGCGCTACGCCAAAAGCCAGTTTTTGCTCTTTAGCTTCAAGCGAGGCATTGTCCATCAGCATTTGCTGCTGGTCGTAATCGCTGCCGGCACTGCGCAGCAGGGACAAGCCAATTTGTTGCTGAATCTGGTCCTTAATCAAACGGTTTTCATAATTGCCGTCGCCCAGACGTTGTAACACCTTGTCAGGATTCAACCCGAGCAGTTTGACCAAATAATCGGAGCCAAGGAATGGATTTTGCGAACTGGCATAAAGCGGATTGCCTTCGACCAGATACTTGGCGCCAGGTTTGTTATTGAGAACAAACAAGCCGTTTGGCCCGGAGGGCAAAGGAGGAATTGTGGGTCCGGCGCCAGGCGTGCCTTTGCCAACTCCAGTGCCTTGCGTAGTGGTCTTGCGTGTAATCGTTGGTGCGCTGGTTTGTGTACTGTTAGTAAGAGTGCCAATTGTAGAAATAAAGGTTCCGGCAGAAATATTTGCCGCTACATCAATCGGCTGATCGATAGTGTTGATAAGTGTTTGCCCCGCGCCGAAAGGGTATTCGTCAGCCAGGGGAGTCAGGCTAACATTGCCGAGACATGCCGCTAAAACCGTACCGAAGCTCGCATCTAAACAGCGCCAAACGGATCGCCCCTGATTTGTGAATACTTGTCTTTGCAGAAAAATCGATTGATTTAAAAAGCTGCTGCCTGATTTAGTTGGCTCAATAGAATCTAGCCAAACCGTGCCGCCTTCCAGGGTTCCACCTGTGTTATTGCCTGTCCAAGTAGAAATGTGAAGTGTGCCGCCAGCCGACATCCGTGGGCGGAAAGCAGCCAATGGTGATGAATAATATTCGTCACTTGTAAAATATCGCGTGAAATCAGAATACTCGTAACCGTTCCCGCCCGTGACGTAATACCCCTTATTGCCGTTAGGTGCATTGACGGGCGGGTCGACCGAATATGAAGTATTGTGAACACCTAATGCGCCATTGGCGTCGTAAGCAACGTACAAACCAGAATCGCCAAAATACTGCGTACCATTTGAACTTTTGGCTCCCCAAGCTTTTGTATAACTCACATTGTTATTGAAATTTTCCGCAATGATGCGAATATCACCGTCCGATTCAATGCGCCCTTCATTGGTAAAATTAACGACATTGAAGCCCTGCCGACAAGCTATGACACCTAATGGATCGCAGGCATTACCGATAGTGGTGGAGCCGGATGATTGAACAACACCATAAAGCCCAGCTGTAGCGCCAGTTGCATGGTTGTAAAAATCACCTCCATGGGGAAATAGCACCGATAAATTGTTGTAGGCATAAAGCGTAGCATCGTTGCGATTATCGAAGCGTTTGTTAATACCGTTCATGATGATTGCAAGATTGCCGTAACCGGAAGAAATCGCCGCCCCGCTGAGATTGTCAATATTTCCGGTGACGTTTAAATCTAAATCACCATAAGCAAAGATAAAGCCAGGATTGAGCAGGTCATTATTGATGTTGATGGTGGTTTTTGCAGCGTTGCCTGTATTGGTATTAGCAATTATTTTTGAGTACAGCCCATTCATCTGCAAATTGTTTACGCTCACAACGCCACCGTGATCGCCACCTTGCAGCAGGCCAAAATGGCTCGCATCTTGGCTGCCGATGACGAGGCTATTAGCATGCAAATCAAAGCTATCAGCAACAAGCTGTCCTTGCGATTTCGTTTGATCGCCCGCATCAATTAGGAGCATTACGTTATTTTCAGGCAGTGCGCCGCTACCTCTGAGCGAAAACGCACCGTAACTCTGCACCGTGCCGGTAGAACGTACCCATGTCACAACGGGAAAGTTAGTCGTATTCGGCCGTAAATACATATTGCCGCCGGACACTAACTTGCCGTTTATGTCGAACCACGTATAGCCATCGGCCCAAAAGTTATTGAGCGCCAGCACGTCAGAACCTTGTGCCAGGGTGATTTGTCTCAAGGCATTGAACATGACATCGCCAGAACCCTGGATGCTGCCGTTGCCGGCGATTGAAATGTCTTGAGCAGCATTGAGCGCAATGTACCCAGCCGGGTTATAGCCGCCGGTGAGCATGGTTGCCTTTGCCCCGCCAATCTGGATATTGTTGCCATTGAGTTCCAGTTTGTGCCCCGCGTCATATACCTGACCGTTATCCAGCAGAATATCTCCGGGTGTGCTCAGCGTTAAATCGTTGCCCGCACTACGTAAATCTGAAGCACCGCTGCTATCAACCACGGTTGCGCCGTGCAATAGCAGATTCTGGTCGGCAACAATCTGACCAGCGCCCAGATTAAGTGCTCCCGATGCATTAAGACTAAGATTTGAATGGGCATATAACAAACTACTTGGCCCACCGACTTGGACAGAAGCGGCTGTGAGCGCCATGTTGCCATCGGCGTAGTAAGTGCCTGATCCAATTGACAGGCTGTTCAGTAAATTTGCCGTGAAATCTTTACCTACGTAGGTTTGTGCATCCACACCAGCAAATGCTGCACTGGCTCCAGTAAGATTAAGATTACGCTCAGCGTAAAGTAGCCCGTCACCCTGCAAAAAGCTCATGCCGCCCGCGTTAAGATGGACATCCCGCTCAGCATAGATGTAATGCTTTTTATCGCCTCCGCTGTCGATACCTTTGCCGTTAATACTTATGTCTTGAGCCGCATAGAGTTTATTCCTGAGCTTGACCAGGCCTGAGGAGTCCAATATCACATCACTTGCCGTAGCAGCCACATCCGCCAGCAGCCTGACGCCAACGCCGTCTTCATTAGCCAATAGGCGAATGCGATCGGCATACATGCCCCCCAGCACGGATGAGTCAATCGCATAGCCGGAAACCGCGCCAATGGCCGTTGCTCCACCCGTTACCGCTCTAGTTGCGTAATTAAATTGGTTAACACCGGCTATCAGTTGCAGGTCCTTGCCATTCACTTGCCCTTGCACATTGATAGAGCGTGCAACCAAATCAAAATAGTTTGCGCTACTGGCATCCAAGCCTGTGCCGTTGATTAAAATATCCCCCTGATGTACGGTAAAACCTGTCAAATTGCCATTGCTGTCGATATTTGACTCACCCGTGGTCAGCGTAGCGCGCGGTGTATTGATAAATCCGCAGCCCGTACAGGTAATACCGTTAGGGTTGGCAACAATAACTTCAGCCATCTTGCCATGCACTTCAAGATAGCCTTCAAGTAACGAGCGCTGCGTACTGGTGACTTCATTCAGGATAATGCTCGCCGTATTGCCCTTGAGATTAGGATTTTCACGTATAACCCCTGCCAGCGCAGACCGGCTGACATCAGTTGCATTATTTAACACCGTACCTTGGCTGGGTACGTTGAAACTGTCATAGCGATTATGCGAAAGACCTGTCGCATTCGGGGCGGCAATGTTGACTACCGGTACGCCGTTAGCCGACGTATATGCGCTTGTAGTACTGCCCGCGGCCGGCACTTGCGGGTCGGCTGCCATGGCGATGCTTTGGAATAAAAATGCCAGTAAAGTGAAGCTTGCTACCGCTCTACGATGTAGCTGCATAAAGGTGTGTTTATTAAGCATCGTCAGTTGTTTTGGGGTTAGTTTTAGTTTCATAAATTCACAAATCTAATGAAACACGGAAATATCCGTATTCATCATTTCCCAAAGCACTATAGGGATCGATCACTGCTTTAGAGTAGGCTGTCTGTACAGACCAACGACCAACAGACACATTGATTCCAGCCGTTACGCTCGAAAGCGTCCCGGATTGAGAATCAAAGTGTTGAAAAATATGGCCGACGTCGTAACCAAGGTAAGGTTTAATGAGGCCGTTTGGAGCGCCGGTACCAAAGAGCACTTGCATTGGTAACGGCAATCCCAGCTCATTTCGCATGTAGATGCCGTTATCACCGGACAATGAATGGGTACGAAACCCTCTGATCGAATACGGACTGCCAATCAAAAACTGCTCAGTGCCATACAGCACGTCATTCGATGCTTGGCCTAACAAGCTGCTCTGCCAGCTAAAATCTTGTCCTGCAAATTTGAACGGCCGCTGAAAAGCAAGGCCATAAGTGAATTTAAGGAACTGCGCACGCGGTGCGCTATCAGGTATATTGTCCTCGTCTTGTAATGCCCCCAAGGCATCCAGACCATTTGCCAAGCCAACATCCAACGACCACAGCCCACCCAAGCCAATCATTGTCAGATTGCTGTTGAAATCGAACACGCTTAGAACACGGCTACTCGCTTGAATACGCTCTTCATTGATGAAGTTTTCGTTAAATTTACGAGTGATCGCTGCCGACAATTGCCACTTAGTATTCTGGTCACGAAACATCATTCGATCTAAGCGCAAATTTGCACTGCGAGAGACCCCAGACGTCTTAAAGTCAATCGTACTGCCATGAACGATGCTGGCATATTTGTAATCACTGCCGCTCCCCGTTAGCGTCCACCTGCCCAATGGAATGCTATCGATGACCGATAGGGAACGAGACAGCCTGTCATCATTATCAGCATCAGGATTAATGCGCGCAGACAAATTGAGGTAATCGTCAATACCGAATAAGTTGTCGTAGCCCACTGCCGCACTTGCTTGATAATAGCCAGTTGGATCGCTACCAGTATTGTCCATCGCTAAATTAAGCGTCCAAGGCTTAGATGGCTTATTTTTAATGACTACGATAGAGGTACCCGGTTTAGTGCCAGGCTGTATGTCGATGGTCGCATTGTTGGATTGCAATCGATTGATTTGGTCAATCCCCTGCTCAAACTCACGCAAATTAAAGGGTTTCCCTATCAAACCGGGAAAGGCATTGACGATGGATATGCCTTTGTCTTCTGTTTGGATGTTTTCAACTAGTCCTTCAAGGACAAGAATGTGCAGTTCGCCACTACTCATATCCTGTTCGGGAATATAAGCGCGCGTTGTTGAGTAACCCCGCTCCACATAATAGTTGGTGATTGCCTGTAGCAATTCATTGATTTCTTTCAAGCCTATGCATTTGCCTTCAAACGGCGCGACCAGATCGGCGATTACTGAAGCTGAAAGCAACGTGGCGCCATCCAGATACACTTTGCTTATTGATTGACATCCCGTCTGTGGAAAAACACTCTCAGGCGTTGGTAGGGTCAGGACTTCGCCTGAGGGCTTGCGCACGCGCTCATCAATCTGCTTTTGTCTTAAGGCATCCCGCTGTTGTTGTTCCAGCAACAAACGATTTGATTCGCGCACCGCTTGTTCCAATTGGGAAGAGCCGGCTGCATAAACTGGCAGGCAAACAAATAGATATGCACAAAACAATGGCAGGCAAAACAAACGGATTGTGTTGCGAAATCCTCCGCGATAAGTCATCAATAACTACCTTCTAATCAGGACACCAGAAATACCCTCCTCGCAAAATCGAAGAGGCATACCAAAAAACTCAGTTCTTTATTGCGAGCAAAATGTTTTAACTTTGCTGCCGTAAACGCTAGCTTCGAGCTTGGATGAATATGAAAAACAACAACATGCCCGAGGCTCAGGGAATATTGTTCGACTGCTCAGGAGAGCGCTATGGACGCGCTCATCACTAGCGAACAATTGTATGTTGCATAGCAAATGCGACATATAGTCCGTTTGGATTGGTTTTTAGAAAAACATGTGCCGGTTAATCACCTAGGCACGGTAGCGGCAGTTGGTGCAGACGATTTCTTGATAGGGTATTACGGATGAGAATATAAAAGGCCTTGGGAACACCGTGCGACAGTTGCGCAGGCGTTCCCAGTCTGGATTTACTTTACGTTACCGGTTTGCACAAAACCCAAATTGCACAGTGCCGCCTGCGGGTACCGATTTGTTCCAATCCACGCCTTTGGCGCTTAAGGTCGAGCCGGTTTGGGTATAGATGGCATTCCACAGGGTATAAATTTGGCCTTGGACGGGAAGGCTGATTTGCCATAGTACCGCTAATGAGCCACTGTTTTTAACATCCACATTGGCGCAATAACCGCTTACCCAATCTGCGTTAATACTTACGGTATTGGTCAGACTGCCGGCGGGTGGCAGTGGCGCGTTGTATTCATCATTGTCGGATGATGAAGAACAGCCAGGATCGTTAGGAAAATCGATTTTGCCATCGTTGTCGTTATCAAGGCCATCGGCACAAACGGCTGGCAGTGGTAACGGATCGGTTTCATCATGGTCGGTTGCCGATGTGCAGCCAAGGTCAGCCGGATAATCTGCCAAACCATCATTGTCATTATCGAAACCATCAGCACAGGCTGGCGGCACGTTGTTGGCATTACCCCACAGCCGGGCAAGCAAATCTAATTTATCTTGCCACACACTATGCCAGTCGTCTTGCAGGATACCGCCGGTATCGCCGCTATTAGGATTCCAAGACCAATAAAACAAGTTGCTGATGCCTTTATTAACTAAGTAATCCACCAAGGCATCTTGGAATATTTTGTCCTTGGCGCTACCGCCGTGACCATATCGCCCGCCTGTCTCGCCAATGGCAAGGGGATAGCCTGCATCATGGAATTGGCCGAAATGGGCGTCCCAGATCGCCGGCATATTATTCGGAAAGTTGGGGTCGCTGAAATACGGTTGGTTGTAAACATCCGGCCCGTAAACGTGCGGTGCCAATACTAGCCGGTTAGCCGGGATCGATAAGGGGGTGCAGGTTAATGGTTCTAGGTTGCCACCCCACCAATGGTTAATAGAGCCGGTACAGGAGGGATTACTTTCAATACCTTCCACAAACATTAATAGGTTAGGCGCGGCAGTTAAGATGGCGGTGGCGGCTTTTCCGGCGGCGGTATTCCAATCGGTGCTGACATTGCCCGTGCCCCAGGTGGCGGCACCGTGCGGTTCATTTTTCAGATCGATGCCCACCATATGCGGCAAGGTTTTATAGCGGTTAGCCATGGTCACCAAGTCGTTGATCCAGGCTTGTTCGCTATACGCCCCGGTATACCAAAGTTCGGTAATGCTATTGCAGTCCGGGCGGTGATGATCAAGCAAAATGTACATGCCTTGATGATCTAACTCAGCGAGTACCAGATCAAGAATTTGCAGGGAGTTTTTGTTAACCAAATCCGGGTTCTGCGCAAAATCAATGCCTGTCGGGGCTGACCCTTGCAGAGTGCCTGGGCACACCGGCACCCGCACCGCATTAAACCCGACAGACTTCATTTGTAAAATCATATCCTTCCAGTTACGCGACCATAAGCCGTGCACAACGTAATTTTGGGTTTCAAAACCAAACCAGTTCACCCCGCGCAATTGCACGGTTTGGCCGACGTCATCATAAATGGCACCATTACTGGTGGAATAGGCATGGACGAGCGAGGTGGATGCAACCAGTCCGGCAACTAAAATACTGCGTATTAATTTGTTCATAAGAGATTCCTTTATGCGAAATACAAATCTTGGTTTGGCGGTGTCGTGCCAACTACTTTCGGCCTTTGGCAATCCTTAATAAATACAACAAACTCGAGCCAAAAAACCAAACACTGGCAGGCAGCGGTACGGCGGTAACCCCTAAGCTACCTTGGCTAGCGAGTTTGGAGAAATCGAGCAGTGCCCGGTCTAAGCCGGTAACGGTGATATGCCCAGGTGCAAAGCTGCCGCTGAAACTGGCGAAGTCGAACAGGTTGAAACTACTGCCTGCTGTCGGCGTAAAACTGCCGCCGAATACCAGCGCCAAGGTGCCGTTAAAGTCGAAATGGTCGATATTGAGCAATTGGTCGTATTGGCTGCCGGGTGTGTTACCGAAGATTTCCATCGTCAATACAGAAGTAGGGTTGAAGCTGATGTCGCCGCCATGGAAGTCGATGGCCGCCGGGCTGTTGCCGGGGTTGTAATCGCCGTGAAAGGCAACGTCTCCGTTAAATCCACCCGCACCGTTAACATCGTTTAAGAAGGTTAAGACGCCACCGGAGCCGAACACCTCACCGTTGTTGGTAAAGTTGCCGAGGATACTGGCGTTGCCGGTGTAGCTCAGGGTTTCGCCGGTGCCAAGATCGGCGCCGTTGACGGTAGACAACTTGCCGCCGTCAGCGAGACTGGTAGACACGCCGAGATTGGCTTTATCTTTATCCAGTAAATTGACTTGATTGGCGCCGACATCCAGTTTGCCACCAAAATCAAAGCCATCGATTGAATTGCTGTTACCCAAATCCAAATTGCCGCCGCTGGCCTGAATAGTATTAGCGGCGCTACCGCCAACAATGGACGATGTAACCGAGCCCTTTCCTTTCAACACATTGATGCCGTCCATCAACAGCGCCGCACCACCGATACTGCCACCCTCCAGCTTGAGGTTGTGGCTGAAGATCTGCCCGCCTCCGGCCAATTGAATGTTGCTCTGATTGCTCAATTCGCTCGCCGTTAGCAAACCGCGATTGACAATAACGCCGTTGTTGCTCAACCGGCTTGCCGATACTTCGCCGCCGCTGCCGATATTGAGCACCCCCTGATTGCTCAAGTTGTTTTCGACGTTAAACCAGCCGTTATTAGTGACACTGACATAAGCATTATCCAATAGCCCGGCATTGCCTTCCACGTTCAAAAATTTGTCGGCATCGACCAGCAAGTCGTTATCAAACAATCCGCCGCTTTCCCCGATAGTGACAGTCCCCAGATTGACTAAGCCATGCCCCCAAAAAAACTGCCCGGCAAGGTCGCGGTGAGCAGTACCTGCCGATAAAATGCCACCGTACAGATTGACGCTGCCTGAGTTGATGTCAAGCAGGCCGCCTACGTTAAGTTGTCCGCCCCCGCTCAATTCGACGGTACCGCTGCCGCCGTAACCGACGGTGAGATTTTGATCGACAGTCCAGGCTGAATCGGCTCCCTTTATTGTGACTCTACCGGATGAACTGGGTATGTAGCCTATCAAACCGCTGTTACTGGCGACCTGGCCGCCGTTTTTGATGGTCAGATCCCCATTGCCCAAGTAACCAATGTTCAGTGTGCCGCTGTTCGTCCAACGGGAACCCTCGCCATCCACCGTGACCGCACCGGAACTCTCGACGTAATATCCGAGATAGGCGTTCTCATTAGTGACCGCACCTCCGTTTGAGATGGTTAATTCGGCTTGCCCATACCGGCCGACATAAAGATCTTTATTATTGCTCCACGTTGACCCTGCTCCGTCAACGCTCACTTTTCCGCTGCTGCCCAGTTCCCAGGCTATCAAGCCGAATTGGTTGTAAGTTTGACCACCGTTTTGGATGTTCAAATTACCGTTGCCTGCAAAGCCGACCACTAAATCTTTACTATTGATCCAGACCGATTCAGCACCGTCAACTGTTGCCGTGCCGACGCTGCCTGTTTTTGCGCCAAGCACACCCTGAGCATTATGGACTCTGCTGTTATTTAGTACGCTTACCCCTCCCTGTCCCTGGTTACCGATTATCAAGTTCTGATTGTCCGTGGAAAGCAATACATTACGTTGTAAGGTTAATGCGTAATCGCCCAGACCCGCGAAATTATTAACGTACATTTTGCCAACGCGACTGTCGAAAGGTGTCTCTAGGCCACCATCCCAGATTTGATCAGCGCCCAGGCTGATTGGTAAGTTGACGGTTTGAGTGCCCACACCGTAGTTGGTAATGTTGCCGTTGCTGACCAAGGCGTTGCCATTTAGGGTAAATTCGGTATTGTCGAGAAATTCCAAGCCGCCAATATAGCCAAGATAATCGTTGTTATTTGTGGTTGAACTCAATGCGTTCGCGCGCAACGCATTGCCGTTAAATTGCAGCGAGTCGCCATCCTGAGGCCTAATTCCTACGTAGGGCCCCCAATTAGTACCATATAAATCGAGAGTAGCCGCGCTCCAGTTATAGTTTGGGCTTGCCGCGCCTGTCCATAGTACGGTTGCCGATTGTGCGGTGACCGGAGTTGCCAATAGAACAGCTATAGCCAAGCCAAGTGGAGAATATTTTTTGTTGGGTTGCGAGTTCATAAAATGCCTGTAATTAAAGTGTATTGAAATATGTGCATTGGCCGGTAAACCGGGATATTGCCGGCAGCTATCAATTGTCCAGCGAAGTTATTGATTTTTCCGGACACCGATTCTGAAGCTAGATTGGCAATCTGGGTGCTTTAAGCGGGCATAGACAAGAAAGTTGAGAGGCTAAAACGCACTAGGTTTAAATATCCGCCGCGCAAGTTTAATTTCTTAGTTGTCATCTATTTTTTGCTCCTAATTTTGAGTGTTCATGAGGGAGCCATTGCCCGATGCTCCCTCATCCCTACGGGTATTAGACTTTGCGGCGCGCTAGCCGCCAATATCCCCATCAAGCCACTGCCGAACAACCAAACGCCCGCGGGTAACGGTACGGCGGCAACGCCTAAGCTACCTTGACTAGCAAGCTTGGAGAAATCCAGCAAGGCGCGGTCTAAGCCGGTAACGGTGATATGTCCAGGGGCAAAACTGCCGCTGAAGCTGGCGAAGTTGAACAGGTTGAAACTACTGCCTGCCGTCGGCGTAAATGCACCGCCGAACACCAGCGCCAAGGTGCCGTTAAAGTCGAAATGGTCGATATTGAGCAATTGGTCGTATTGGCTGCCGGGCGTATTGCCGAAGATTTCCATGGTCAATACCGAGGTGGAGTTGAAGTTGATGTCGCTGCCGTGGAAGTTTATAGCGGCCGGACTATTGCCGGGGTTGTAGCCGCCGTTAAAAGCGATGTCACCGGCGTAGCCACCTTTACCGTTGACGTTGTTCAAAAAGGTCAGGGTGCCGCCGCTGCCGACCACTTCTCCGTTGTTGGTGAAATTGCCCCAAATGCTGGCGTTACCTGTGTAGCCCAAAGCTTCGTGATCGCCAAGATCAATACCGTTGATACTGCTGAGTTTGCCGCCATTGGCCAGACTAGTGGAAACACCGAGTTGGGCTTTGTCTTTATCAAGCAAAGTAACCTGGTTGGAGCCGACCTCGAGTTTGCCGCCAAAGTCGAAACCGTTGGCAGCATTGGTGCTACCCAAATCCAGATTGCCACCGCTGGCCTGGATGGTATTGGCGGCGTTGCCGCCGACAATGGCCGAAGAGACCGAACCGTTACCCGATAATATGCCGATATTATCAACGTTTAAGATTGTGCCGGAAATACTACCTTGGTCGAGACTGAGAATGTCGGTGGAAATACTGCCAATACCGGCCAGCTGGATAGTGCCGCCATTGGCTAGTGAATTGCTGTGTAAGTTGCCACGATTGATGATACTGCCGGTGTTAACCAAGGCAGCGGCAGCGACTTGACCGTTGGCACCGATATTCAAAATACCTTGATTGTCGAGATTATTGGCGTTAAATCTACCGGTATTGGTAACAGTAACCATGCCAGCTTCCAAAATATCGATCTTGTCTCGAATAATTAGTGTTTTATTAGCATCAATAAACGAATTTCCGCCAAACAAATCATGGTCACTGCCGATAGTCGCCCTCGCTAAACTGACTTCCCCTGAAGACCAATTGAATTCGCTCAGGAACTGTCTACTGACGGTCTCTGCCGACAAAGATCCATCCAGTAAATTCAGCATGCCGATAATGTCGATATTGCCGCCGACATCCAGGCTCCCCCCATGTTCGATTTCCACTAAACTCGAGCCTACCGTGCCTAGTTGTAAATCCTTGTGAATCTTCCATGTCGAGCCTACTCCGCCGATCCGTACAATGGCCGAACTGCCTATACCCTGGCTGAGTTCGGCATTGTTGCTGGTGACAGTTCCGCCGGATCCGATGCTTAGTAAACCCAAACCACTGAGGCCTACAACCAGATCTCCGCTATTGGTCCAGGATGTTCCGGCTCCATAGATTCTCACTTCTCCTGAGCTGTTAAATTGATTACCGATCACCCCCATTTGATTACTGACTGCGCCGCCGTTATTGACGAAAAGCGTGCCGTTACCTCGATTACCGACAACTAAGTTTTGGCTATTATTCCAAGTTGACCCAGCACCATCGACAATAGTCTCCCCCGAACTGTCTACGCTAAAGCCGATGAAGCCTTGGGCATTGTTCACTGTCCCGCGGTTTTGAATGTTCAGTGTGCCGTTACCTTTATTACCCACATGCAAATCAGCACTATTGATCCAGCTCGCTCCCTTTCCTTCAACAATCGCTGTTCCTAAGCTACCGGTTTCATCTGCGAATAAGCCATTTACATTTTTGACTACGCCGCCGTTTTGGACCTTAAGTGTGCCGTTACCAAAGTCACCCACAACTAAATCTTTACTATTACTCCAACTCGACCGGTTCCCATCAATAGTGGCTGCCCCCAAGCTGCCGGCATTAGTTCCGATCCAGCCTTGCGTATTAGTCAATGTGCCGCCGTTGTTGACGTTAAGCGTGCCGTTACCTCCATGACCAACAAATAGATCCTGCGTATTACTCCAGCTTGACCCAATCCCATCAACAACAGCAGCACTTGAACTGCCTGAACTATAACCAATGAAGGCCTGCTTATTGTTCACTGTTCCGTGGTTTTGGACGTTTAGCGTGCCGTTACCTTTATTGCCTATATACAAATCGGCACTATTGATCCAACTAGCCCCCTCACCAGTAACAGTCGCGGCTCCCGAGCTGCCTATTTCATGTCCAATCAAACCATATGCATTAGTGGCTACACCGCCATTTTTGACGTTTAGTGCGCCGTTACCTGAGGCGCCCACCACCAAATCTTTGCTATTACTCCAGGTTGAACCAAGCCCATCAACAGTGGCAGCACCCAAACTACCGGCACTAAAACCGATCCAGCCTTGCGTATTCGTCAATGTGCCGCCGTTGTTGACGCTAACTGCACCATTACCTTGATAACCGACAAATAAATCTGCACTATTAGTCCAACTCGATCCCGTGCCATCAATGCTTACTGACCCCTTAGTCGTTTGGCCGACGACGCTCTTCGCACTTTTGATCGTACTGCCGCCCCGCACTATCAGCGTACTTTGATCGGCATACCCGACAATAAAATCGGAAGTCAGGTTAGAAATTGCCACTTGCCGCTGCAAAGTTAAAGTAGCATTCCCCATCTGTAGCTTGTTCACGTTTAACAATCCTGTGGTGCCCGCATTACCCGCGCCGTCCCAAGTCTGATCAGCAGCAACGTAAAGTTGCATATTGATAGTTTGGGTATTACCACTCAGATTAATGATATTGCCAGTGCTGCTGACGATATTGCCGTTCAACGTAAAGGCCCCTGCACCTTCGGCAAAGGTGATGCCGGAGACACCTTGGCTTATCAGGTTGTTAAAGGGCGTCAGACGAGTTGTCCCCTGAAATATCAGACTATCGCCACTGACTGGCAAATGCGAGAAAGCAAAATCTGTCCAGTTGGTGTTACCAGGCACATTAAAAGCAACCGAATCGACATATCCCCAGTTGTCGTTGGCACCATTCCCATCCCAGGTTCGAGTAGCGGCGTTTACAGTTTGTAACAACAGACCAGCAGTTAGAATGCCGGTTACCGCAACAGCTAATGGATTTAGCTTAAATTGTGAGTGGTTCATTTTATTTATCCTTGCTCTATTGCTAAGTGAGATAACTTGGGGAATCCGTTCATCGAAAAGGCAAACCAAAAAATCAGTTCTTTATTACAAGTAGGATGTATTAACTTCGCTGCCTTAAGCGCTTGTTTCAAGCTGGAATGAATAGAAAAAACAACAACATGCCCGATACTCCTGGGAACGTTATGGACACTCATCACTAGTTCAGCAATTGTATGTCGCATAGCCAAGGCGACATATAGTCCGTTTGGATTGGTTTTAGAAAAACCCTTGCACCGCGGACCAATATCAGTTTAATTAGCACCATGCCCAATAAGTACATACTTTTGATTGACGATCACGCGATGTTCCGTACAGGACTGCGCATGGTATTGAATACAGGCATGAAAGACATCGAGGTACTTGAGGCCGGGTCACTCAACGAGGGGATTAACGGCACAACGGATAAGCCTGATGTCATATTGCTGGACATCAAACTACCTGGGCTGAATGGCTTGGAAGGTATCGATTTGCTAAAGCGCAAATGGCCATTAACACCGATACTAGTTCTTTCATCCCAGGATGAACCAGAAACTGCCAGACAGGCACTCGCGCGCGGGGCGACACGTTTCATTTCGAAGGCGAAGACGGCAGATGAAATCGTGAATGCAATCCTGCTAGCGTTGCAGGGAAACACCGCGCCCAACATAAAACAGACGCCTGCACGTCAAAATGTTTGTAATGAAACACCAACACATCTGACTCGGCGCCAGCTCGAGGTACTGGATTTACTTTGTCAGGGGTTGTCGAACAAAGTGATCGGACGTCAACTATCACTTTCTGAAAATACAGTTAGAGGCCATGTTCAAGCGATCCTTGCCTTCCTGCAAGTTTCCAGTCGAGGTGAAGCAGCCTTTGCCGCTAGACGCACAGGCTTGGTGGGTTGACGATGATAGCGTTGACAGAAAATCAGATCCTGCTGGAACAAATACGACTGATGCAGGTTAATGCATCTGGTTCACGTTTAGGCATCTCTATTTTTAGTCTATTTCTTGTCTGGGCGTATTTTGATCAAGGCAACACCACTCTACTTTTGAGTTGGTGCGGCTTAGTTATGCTGGGTAACTTTTACAGTTGGCGCCGTGCCGGACGAATACTCGCGCTTGATGTATCCTCAGTGAGCATCACCCAAGTCAAGTATCTGTCACTCAGCCTAATTGCTTATTACACCTGCTATGGTGCGCTTTGGGGAGTGTTTCCGTGGATCGCTCAAGTCAAGGACACCTCAGTTGGTACAATGCTGATTCTGACCTATATGGCTGGGATGGCTGGTGGGGCGGTGGCTCTGATGTCGCCAGTTTTACCTGTTTATCTCGCTTTCGCCGGTATGTTACTCACCTCCATGACGATCAAACTGTATTCCATGGGACCTGATTACTACAACATTTGTGGTTCAGCCGTACTTTTCTTAATTCTTCTCGCTATTCAAGCCAAAAACAGTTCACAAGCCGCAAAAATAGCAATCAAAGTGAAATTTGAAAATGTTGAATTGATGTCGAAACTTTTAGTAGAAACCGAAAATGCTCAAGCGGCACGCTTAGATGCAGAACATGCCAATCATACAAAATCCAAATTCCTCGCAGCAGCAAGCCATGATTTACGCCAACCTATCTATGCGCTCGGACTGTTTCTGGAAGTCCTCTCGCGCAGCTCATTGTCGGAAGATCAACGGGATGTTCTTGTGAGCGCTCGAGCTTCTTCAGATGCTTCTGCCGATATGCTTAACACGCTACTTGATTTTTCCAGAATTGAAGCGGGTGTCATCCAACCATACATACAGCCTTTTCGTCTACAACACCTGATTAACAAAATCGAGAATGAACTCGCCCCTCAAGCAGATGCCAAGGGAATAGTTTATCGGTCTCACGAAACTCAGTTTTCAGTCAATTCTGATATGGCATTGGTGGAACTGATTTTTCGAAATTTAGTATCGAACGCCATCCGCTATACCGAGCAAGGTGGCGTTCTTGTCGGATGCCGTCAACGAGGCCGGCAAGTAGTTTTAGAAGTTTGGGATACCGGAGTTGGTATTGAGCCCCATCAACATCAGGAAGTCTTTCATGAATTTCACCAGCTAGGCAATCCAGAAAGAGACCGTCGCAAGGGACTGGGCCTGGGTCTGGCAATCGCGCAGGGATTGGCACGCACTTTGGAGCTTAATCTGATGCTGGCCTCGATCCCCAACAGAGGCAGTGTTTTCAAACTTACGCTCCCCCTCGCCCACTCGGCCATCATCCATGAAGAACCCAACTCTCCCATCAGGGTGCAACTCAAAGGCATCAACGTGCTCGTTATTGACGATGACGAATCAGTACGCGCTGGGATGTTGCTCCTGCTTAGCGAATGGGGGTGTCACTGTCAGGCAGCCCAGTCCATCGAAGAAGCACTTGCCATGTCAAGTGTACGCCCCCCTGACCTAATCATCAGCGACTATCGTTTACGTGAACAAAACTCGGGATTAACTGCGATTGCCACACTCCGAACTGCCTTGGGAAGCTCGCTACCTGCACTACTGATTACCGGTGATACCGCACCAGACCGGCTCCGTGAAGCAAGTAAAAGCGGCCTACCACTTCTGCACAAACCTGTATCCCCCGACGATTTATACCAATGTATGGTTTCCGCTATTAATAAAATTACCTAATTCAATCCATCTACTTTTGGGCACGTCTATTAAGTCCCCATACAATTTTGGATCTATGTGACTTGTTATATAGCTTTAGAAATATCAGCTTCCTGATTAAACCCAGAACAGCGAGGTGCTTTTAAGGCTTAGCATGGTTATCATGCTCGTCATAAATACTTGAAGGAGCTCTTAGTAAGTGACGACAATCACCGACACACACAAAACAACTGATACCACTGCAACGCTTGATGGTCATACTCCAATGATCAGGCAGTTTTTACGAATCAAGGCGGATCATCCGGACACCCTGTTGTTTTATCGCATGGGGGATTTTTACGAGCTGTTTT
>Ga0208262_1000184_pt1 | contig 27031 bp, 22 predicted proteins | sample LakWasMet15_LOW5_2_FD_183863 | JGI IMG/M metagenome (GOLD analysis project Ga0208262, IMG submission 183863) | Freshwater sediment methanotrophic microbial communities from Lake Washington under simulated oxygen tension - Sediment Metagenome... | ecosystem: Environmental > Aquatic > Freshwater >... | reverse complement strand
TTACTGTATAAGTAACTGATGTTAATCCTCCACATGCATTTGGTGCAGTTGGTTCACCATAACTTCCGTTTGGATCACATCCTCCACTTACTGTGAATTGTGCTAACCATGCTGAGAAAGCTGTATTCACTGCTGCTTGGTTTGCATAAGTACAAGCATTTGCTGAACTGTTTGCTGGAGCACCTATTAACACTGCTGGTGCTGGTGTTACTTCAAATGTTCTTGTTCTTGTTTGTGTTTGGTAACATCTGTCTGTTACTGTATAAGTAACTGATGTTAATCCACCACATGCATTTGGTGCAGTTGGTTCACCATAACTTCCGTTTGGTGTACATCCACCACTTACTGTGAATTGTGCTAACCATGCTGCGAAAGCTGTATTTACAGCTGCTTGGTTTGCATAAGTACAAGCACTCGCTGAATTATTAACTGGAGCACCTATTACCACTGCTGGAGGTGCTGTCACTATAAATGTTCTTGTACAAGATTGTGTTTGACCACAACTTCCTACTGTATAGGTCCATGTAACATCTATATTAGCTCCACATGCTGAAGGTAAAGTTGTTGGTGCATTATTAGTTAATACACCTCCACATCCGCCACTAGCTGTTGTAGAAGCTAAGAAAGTTGCCCATGCACTACTTACTTGATCTTGCGTGCTACATGCTGGTACAGTTACACTACTACCACAATTGAAAACAACCGGTGGTTGCGCGAGAACTGTAAAAGTTCTTGAACAAGTTTGTGTTGGATAACATAATTGTGATACATCCCATCTAACTTCTACTGTACCCCCACAAGCTGATGGTGCAGTAGGTGAACTTGGTGTTCTTGTCAAAACAGGATTAGTTCCTCCTGTATAACTAAATGAATTTAACCACGTGTTAAACGCAGCATTTACTTGTTCTTGTGTGCTACAAGCAGCAATTTGCCCATTTTGTGGACAATTCAATACAACCGGATTATCTGCAGGTTGTGTTATTGTTTTTGATACGTAAGTAATACATCCTTCTGCAGATGTTACCTGAACAGTATATGTAATTCCTGCAACACTTCCTGGAAGATTATTAAAAGTTCCATCTGTATTTGATGCTCCAATAGGTGTTTGTGTAGCAGTATTCCAAAGCACATAAGTATATGCGTTCTGATCTGAAAGATTACCTGTAACCTGTAGTGTAGTTAATCCTCCATAACAAGTAATAATTGGATCATTAGTATCAGCCGTTAACTCTGAAACAGAAACTGACTTACTAGCTGAAGCAGTTGTTGTTGGTACGCTTTGATTATTAATTGCTGAAACCAAAATATTGAATCCTTGACCTTGGGTTCCTGGATATACAACAATGGTTTGATATGTATGATTTATCGTATTATGGTCAGGTCCAGGTAATGGATCAGTATCCACTGTTTGATAAAATGGAGCACCAATAGATCTAATAAAAGCTCCCGAAGAGTTTAATAATGGATCTATAAAATAGGTTATTGTTGCTCCAGCACCACTTCGTGCTATATCAATAGTTAAAGTTATATCATTAGATGTATCTGAAGTAGGTGTCACTGCACATGCTTCCAACGGTCCTGTGATATTAACTGCGGGCTGTAAAGTACCCTGGGCAAATACACCTTGTATTAACCCAAAAAACAAAATCAACGGAAGTAAAAACTTCACATTGTCTTTGAATTTTTCAAACAAACAACAGAAAATGTTTCCATTTTGTGTTCGTTCATAATTTGTAGTTGAAATTTTCATAATTGTATTTTTAATTAATTGAAAAAAAATATAGTTAACAATAGGTGAGATAAAAATTCTTTATCACAACTATTATTAAGGTACGTTATCTACAGAAATAGATTGACTGCAGTTACAAGATCTACCGTTAGGATTAGTAATTGTGAGCTGAAGTGTATAACTTCCTTTAACCGTTCCAGATTTTACAAAAACTGATGGTGTTCCATTACCTGAAAAGATAGTGGCATTAGAGGTATTTGACTTAAAAGACCAATTATAAATAGCTCCTGGACTAACTTTTGCGACCTCAGAAAAAATCTGTAATCGCTGTCCTCCAGAGCCATTGAACTTAGCTTGTAGTCCGCCTTTTAAATTACAGGCAGGCTGTTGAGCAGAGGCTCCACTCACAAAAAAAAGCATAAAAAAAAGCAACATCAAAATACCTTTGAAGTTACTCTCCCTGCTTTTAAAAACATTTTTTGCCCATGTAGGACAACAACTTGAATTTGTTTTCATAATTATAATGTATTAAATAAGTTTAATACCATTACAATAGAAAGATGATAAGTTTTATAGACTTGGAGGCTTATAAATCTTCTTAAATAAAAAATTTACTAATAATATCAGAACTTTAGTATTTGTAGGGATACCAAAATTTCCGCAAAACCAATTATTATAATGTAACTGATTTCTATCTAACTATAAAAAGATGTTTAAAAACAGTTTTTATAAATTATCATGGTGTGAAATTAAATAATATTTTTTCGACGTAAGAAATAAATTGCTAAAAATCGTTAAAATTTATTTTTTTATCGACTAAATACACAATTGAGGTTTAAAATATTTTACAAAAAAAATCTAAAGTAATTTACGAGCCAATTATAGGCAGTTGGAGTATTTATTTAGAAATATCAAAAGGTCGTTAAGAAGCATTTATTACCGATTAACAGCATGATTAGAGTAGATAATTCCCTAAGATTTCTCAACAAGTTCTGGATAAGTCATTCTCTTATTTCTATAAACAAAATAGTTCTCTGCTTACATATTTCTTCTATACTGTCCACCAACTTCAAACAATCCTGAAGTTATTTGTCCCAACGAACAATATTTGGTTGCATTCATTAATAACTCAAAAAGATTTTCGTTTTTAATGGCTGCTTCTTGTAATATATTGATATGTTCAGCAACTTTTTCGGCACTCGTTTTATGCAAATTAGTTAACATATCTATTTGATATTGCTTTTCTTCTTCGGTGGCGCGAATGACTTCGGCAGGAATTACTGTTGGCGAACCTTTTGAACTTAAAAAAGTATTTACTCCTATAATAGGAAACTCTCCTGTATGTTTCAAAGTCTCATAATACAAACTTTCCTCTTGAATTTTTGAACGTTGGTACATGGTTTCCATAGCACCTAAAACACCTCCGCGTTCTGTGATTCTGTCAAATTCTTGTAAAACGGCTGCTTCCACTAAATCGGTTAATTCTTCTATAATAAAAGAACCTTGAATTGGATTTTCATTTTTGGCTAAGCCTAATTCCTTATTAATAATCAATTGAATTGCCATGGCTCTTCTCACCGATTCTTCCGTTGGAGTTGTAATGGCTTCATCATACGCATTGGTATGCAATGAATTGCAATTATCATATATAGCATACAACGCTTGTAATGTTGTACGAATATCATTGAAGTCTATTTCTTGTGCGTGCAATGAACGACCCGATGTTTGAATATGGTATTTCAACATTTGAGCTCTTTCGTTGGCACCATATTTATTCTTCATGGCTTTCGCCCAAATTTTTCTCGCAACACGACCAATCACAGCATACTCTGGATCGATTCCGTTTGAGAAAAAGAAAGATAAATTAGGTCCGAAATCATTAATATTCATTCCTCGACTTAAATAGTATTCCACATAAGTGAAACCGTTCGAAAGTGTGAATGCCAATTGTGTAATAGGATTAGCTCCCGCTTCTGCAATATGATAACCCGAAATCGAAACCGAATAAAAGTTACGTACATTTTCTTTGATGAAATATTCTTGCACGTCACCCATCAATCGCAAAGCAAATTCTGTAGAGAAAATACACGTATTTTGTGCTTGATCTTCTTTTAGAATATCCGCTTGAACAGTACCACGAACTTGAGCAAGTGTTTTTATTTTGATATCCTTATATATAGGAGCAGGCAAAACTTGGTCGCCAGTAACTCCTAAAAGCATTAAACCTAATCCATTATTGCCTTCCGGCAAATCACCTTGATAATGAGGACGCTCCGTTCCTTTTTTCTTGTAAATTTCATTGATGGTTGCTTCCACCTCATCTTGAAGATTATTTTCAACGATATATTTCTCGCAGTTTTGATCGATAGCGGCATTCATAAAAAATCCTAACAACATAGGTGCTGGTCCATTAATTGTCATCGAAACCGAAGTTAAGGGATGACTCAAATCGAAACCAGAATATAATTTTTTAGCGTCATCCAAACAACAAATAGAAACTCCTGCATTTCCAATTTTTCCATAAATATCAGGGCGAATATGTGGGTCGTTACCATATAAAGTTACACTATCAAAAGCCGTCGAAAGCCTTTTTGCTGGCAATCCGGCACTTACATAATGGAACCGTTTATTGGTACGCTCTGGTCCACCTTCACCAGCAAACATTCTAGATGGATCTTCGCCTTCACGCTTGAACGGATACAATCCCGAAGCAAAAGGAAATTCTCCCGGAACATTTTCTTGTAGATTCCATTTTAAAATATCTCCCCAAGCTTGATACTTTGGCAAAGCTACTTTTGGAAGTTGAGTATGTGACAAACTCTCAGTATGTGTAGCAATTTTAATTTCCTTATCCCGTACTTTAAAAGAATAAATTGGATTCTTATATTTATTTACTTTTTCGTCCCAAGTTAGAATTATTTCCCAATTGTAAGGGTCGAGATTCATTTTGACACGGTCGAATTCTTTTACCAAAAGATTCAAAAACTCATTTCTATTTTCGTCTTTGGATTGTAAAATAGTTTCTTCAATTCCCGCTTTGGTTAAATTGGGTTTGCTACCAAAAACGGTTTCAATAGTTTTGAATATTCCATATAATTTTTGAGCCACTTCAACTTGTGTTAATGTGGTTTCATCATACTTTCTATTATTCTCAGCAATCTCAGATAAATAACGCGTTCTGTGTGGTGGAATGACAAAGATTTTTTCGCTCATTTCACGCGTAATTTGGAAGGTAGATTTCAAATCGGAATTTGTTTTTTCTACAATTTTATCCATAATTGCCTTGTACAAAGTGTTCATTCCTGGATCATTGAACTGAGAAGCAATAGTACCAAAAACGGGCATTTCATCAGGATTGATATCCCACAGATTGTGATTGCGTTGGTATTGTTTTTTTACATCGCGAATGGCATCAAGCGCTCCACGCTTATCAAATTTATTCAATGCTACTAAATCGGCAAAATCCAACATATCAATTTTTTCCAATTGGGTGGCAGCTCCAAACTCAGGAGTCATTACATATAAGGACACATCGGAATGATCCATGATTTCAGTATCACTTTGACCAATTCCTGAAGTTTCTAATATAATGATATCGTATTTCGCAGCTTTTAAAACCTCGATAGCTTCGGCAACATATTTGGACAAAGCCAAATTGGATTGTCGTGTTGCCAAAGAACGCATATATACTCTAGGATTATTGATAGCGTTCATTCGGATTCTATCGCCAAGCAATGCGCCACCAGTTTTTCTTTTTGAAGGGTCAACCGAAATCAATCCAATGGTTTTTTCAGGAAAATCAATTAAAAAACGACGTACCAATTCATCTACCAAAGAAGATTTTCCTGAACCTCCAGTTCCAGTAATTCCAAGAACAGGCGTTTTACAATCTTTATTTTTGTTGTGAATGTCGGCAAAAACAGTTTTGGCAACTTCAGGAAAATTCTCAGCTGCAGAAATCAAACGCGCTATTGCTGTTGGATTTTTATCTTCAATATGTTTTAACTCCCCATTTAATTTATCACCAATTGGATAATCGGATTGCTGTACCAAATCATTAATCATTCCTTGCAATCCCAATGCACGACCATCATCTGGCGCATAAATTCTTGTAATTCCGTAGGCTTGTAATTCCGCTATTTCAGAAGGTAAAATTACTCCACCTCCACCTCCGAAAATTTTAATATGACCCGCTCCTTTTTCTTTTAGCAAATCATACATATATTTAAAATACTCATTATGTCCTCCTTGATACGACGTCATTGCAATAGCATTGGCATCTTCCTGAATGGCAGTATTCACAACTTCTTCCACACTTCTATCATGACCAAGATGAATCACTTCAACACCAGTGGCTTGAATAATTCTTCGCATGATATTTATGGCAGCATCGTGACCATCAAAAAGAGAAGCCGCTGTTACAATTCGTACTTTATTTTTAGGAGTATAAGGAGTTTGTGGTATCATCTATAAATTTTAATCCATTTTGAGCCGGCAATTTACGAATTTTTCAAAAAAAGGAGACTTAAAAAAGGAAAACATTAAAAGAATCATACACATTAATTTATCCTAAAAATTAGTTTAGATTTGAAATATAAATTACTGTTTCAAAATGAAAAAAATCACCATCCTCATCCATTGCGAAGACCAGAAAGGAATAATCGCAGCGGTTACGAATTACATTGCTTCCATTGAAGGGAATATAATTTATTTAGACCAGCATGTTGATGGTGATCAAGATGTTTTTTTCATGCGATTGGAATGTGAATTTGCTAAAGAAAATTTGGACATCCAACAATTAAAAAATGATTTTCAAGAAAATCTTGCTACTCATTTTGGAATGTCATGGGAAATGCATACTCAAGATGAAAAACCAAAAATGGCTTTGTTTATTTCTAAATATGATCATTGTTTGTATGATATTTTGTCTCGTTTCAGTGCAGCCGAATTACCACTTGAAATTCCATTAATCATTAGCAATCACGAAGATTTAAAACCGATTGCAACTCGTTTTAATATTCCGTTTGAATATGTCCCTTTCACAAAAGACACTAAAGAAGCAGGAGAAAAACGTCAGATGGAATTATTAAAAGAATACCAAATTGATTTTATCGTTTTAGCACGCTATATGCAAATTGTCTCCAAGACAATTATTGATTTATTTCCGAATAAAATTATCAATATTCATCATTCTTTTTTACCCGCATTTCCAGGAGCCAAACCTTATCATTCGGCTTTTAAAAGAGGTGTTAAAATCATTGGAGCCACAAGTCATTATGTTACCGAAGAACTAGATGAAGGTCCGATAATTGAGCAAGACATCACACGCGTTTTACACAGTCATTCCATCGAAGATTTTATTATGAAAGGAAGGGATTTGGAGCGTATTGTTTTGGCAAGAGCTATAAAATTACATGCGGAAAGAAAAACGATGGTTTATAATAATAAGACTGTAGTTTTTGCATAAGATTAACTTTTGGTACGGTTTTTATTAATTACTTTTAAAAAATAAATAAATCTACATCTCATGAGAACAATTTTTGCACTATTGATGACTTTTACTCTATTAAGTTGCGCCGAATTACAACAAGCAGCTAGCCAATTTCCCGAATTAGGTGGCACTTCTGGACTAGATATTTCTGGCGGATTGAAAGAAGCACTCAACAACGGAATTACCAAGCAAGTTTCAAAACTTACAGCCTTAGACGGTTTTTATAAAAATCAGGCTGTGAAAATTTTAATGCCCGCAGAACTTCAAAAAGTAGATAAAGCTTTGAGAAATATTGGTTTGGGCTCGTTAGCAGATGACGGTATAAAAATGCTTAACCGTGCAGCAGAAGATGCTGTAAAAGAGTCAACTCCAATTTTTGTGGATGCTGTCAAAAACATGAGTTTTACCGATGCTAAAAACATTTTAATGGGTAATGAAAGTTCGGCTACTACCTATTTGCAAAGTACTACGACAACTCCATTATATGGCAAATTCAATCCGGTAATTAAAAATTCATTTGCTAAGGTTGGTGCCGATAAAGTTTGGACGAGCATTATCAAAAAATACAACAGCATTCCATTTGTGTCAAAAGTAAATCCAGATTTGACAGATTATACAACCAACAAAGCTTTGGAAGGTGTTTTCAAAATGATAGCTGTAGAAGAAAAAAGTATTAGAACCGATATAAAATCAAGAACATCTCCATTACTACAGAAAGTTTTTGCAATGCAAGACAAAAAATTATAACCCGAATTTCGAAGCTGTTAATTAACTCTTAAAATTTTAGAAATCAATAACATAAGAATAACACAACCTTAACACTGCCAAATAAATTCTGAATGTATCTTTGTAGTGTAATAATTTGGTTAGTTATTATATAGGTTAGGGTTAGTTATAAAATTAAAGTCACGCTCAGAAGGCGTGACTTTTTTATTCTGCCAATCTCAAATGTAGTTTTTTGAAATAATCAAATGCTTTTACCAATCTGCTGCCATACCAGGAGAACATTTCTCCATCAACAAAAACGGTTTTCGCGTGATGCGTGTATCTTCCCAATTCAAAAGCGTGTTCATCTTTAAAAGGAAAGGGTTCGGAAGAAAGTAAAACCAAATCAGGGTCGCCCTGAATTCGCATCTTTTGGATTATGATTTCTGGATAGCGTTCTTCCCTATTTTCATAAATGTTTTCGAAGTTATTCAGCTTTAGCATTTCGTTGATAAACGTATTATTTCCAGCAACCATATAGGGATTTGCCCAAATGAAATAAGCTACTTTTTGTACTTCTTTACCTTTGACAAAATTCAGAAAATCTTGGTGTGCAAAATTGATTTTATCGTTCCATTTCTGAGCTTCCGTTCTTTTATTGAATAGGCTTCCGAAGTCTTCAATCATTTTAAGATTGTCATCCAAAGTAATAATATCGGTAACCCAAACCGGGCAGATTTTGGATAATTCTTCAACAATCTCAATCGTGTTTTCTTCTTTGTTGGCAATGATAATATCGGGCTTAAGCAAACGAATTTTTTCGGCATGGACTTTTTTTGTTCCGCCAATAATTGTTTTAGTCGATTTAAAATGAAACGGATGAACACAGAATTTGGTAATACCAACGATGCTATCTTCCAAACCCAAATCAAATAACAATTCCGTTTGAGATGGAACAAGTGAAACGATTCGTTTTGGAGTGGTTTCAAAAGTGTGAGAAGTTCCGAGTTGGTCTATGAAGGTTTTCAAAATGAATTACATTTTTTGCAGAATCGTTTGCATTTGCTGCTGCATTTTCAATGCTTCTTCCCTAGCCTTTTCGGCAAAATCATTCCCATTAGAAGCATAAATAATGCCTCGGGAAGAATTGATTAGCAAACCAACATTGGCACTCATTCCATATTTACAGACTTCTTGCAAGCTTCCGCCTTGTGCGCCTACTCCAGGAACTAATAGGAAACTATCTGGAAGCAATTTCCTGATTTCGGTGAAATATTCTGCTTTGGTTGCTCCAACAACATACATTAAATTTTGTGAATTCTTCCAAGTTTTGGAAGTCTTAATAACCATTTTGTATAATTCTTCGCCTTCCACATTTTTGGTTTGAAAATCGAAAGCTCCTTCGTTGGATGTCAGTGCCAACATAATGGCGTGTTTATTTTCAAAAGCTAGAAAAGGCTCTACAGAATCTTTTCCCATATACGGAGCAACGGTTACACTGTCAAAATTCAAATCTTCCAAGAAAGCTTTTGCATACATCGTTGAAGTATTTCCAATATCTCCTCGTTTTGCATCGGCAATGGTAAAGATTTCCGGAAAATTTTCGTTGATATAATGAATTGTCTTTTGAAGCGATTGCCACCCTTTTAAACCATAAGCTTCATAGAAAGCCATGTTGGGTTTATAGGAAACACACAAATCGTGCGTGGCATCGATAATAGCTTTGTTGAATTCGAAAATGGGGTCTTCTAGTTTTAGTAAATGCTGCGGAATTTTTGTCAAATCAACATCCAAACCGATGCAAAGAAACGATTGTTTGCGCTGAATTTGTTGAACAAGTTGTTGTGTTGTCATTTATATTAGTTTCAAAGTTTCAAAGTTACAAAGTTTCAAAGTCTTTCAAGCAGAAAAAATGCCACACTAAATTTTAGCATGGCATCTTTTATCTTTATTCTTTCATCTATTTTCAGTTTTAGAAAACTTCGCTTTCTTTTAGTTTTTCCATATTGTTGACCAATTGAAGCTCGTCAACAAACTTTTGGATTTTTCCATTCATCACACCATCCATATCAAAAACGTCCAATCCAATTCGGTGGTCCGTTACACGGCCTTGTGCATAATTATAAGTACGGATTTTTGCCGAACGGTCGCCAGAACTTACTTGCGATGTTCTTTTTGTAGCATCTTCAGCTTGCTTTTTGGCTAATTCTTGTTCGTACAAACGAGAACGTAAAACTTCCAAAGCTTTATCTTTATTTTTATGTTGCGATTTTTGATCCTGACATTGCGCTACCAAACCAGAAGGAATGTGCGTTAAACGAACAGCTGATTTAGTTGTATTTACCGATTGTCCTCCAGGTCCAGACGAACAGAAGAAATCCACACGCACATCATTCATATCAATTTGAACATCAAATTCTTCAGCTTCTGGCAATACCATAACTGTGGCTGCCGATGTGTGAACACGACCTTGCGTTTCTGTTTGAGGCACACGTTGCACGCGGTGAACTCCCGCTTCAAACTTCAAAGTTCCATATACATCTTCACCAGTTACTTCAAAAATTACCTCTTTAAATCCACCTGAAGTTCCTTCGTTCATATCGACAACCGAAGTTCTCCAACCTCTACCTTCACAATATTTGGTGTACATTCTAAACAAATCTCCTGCAAAAATAGAAGCTTCATCACCACCAGTTCCGGCACGGATTTCAACCATTACATTTTTCGCATCTTCAGCATCTTTTGGAATTAACATGAATTTGATTTCTTCTTCCAATTCAGGCAAACGATCTTTAGCTTCATCCAATTGCATTTTGGCCATTTCAACCATTTCTGCATCAGAACCATCTGAAATGATTTCGTTAGCTTCTTCAATATTTCCTGTAATATTGATAAGCTCTTCACGCTTTTCCATTAGATCTTTCAATCCTTTGTATTCCTGATTTAACTGTACATAACGTTTTTGATCCGAGATAATATCGGGCTGAATAATCAAATCCGAGATTTCATCGAAACGCTGTTTTACGTATTGTAATCTTTCTAACATAGTATTCTTTATTTTCGAGTGCAAAAATACAACTTTTTGTTTCAAGTTTAAAGTTTCCGGTTTCAAGTTTTTTTTATAGTATTGTATTATCAAAAAAACATAAGAAGATGAGAACCTTTGCTAGCTTATTATTAATTACTCTGTTGACTTCCTGCCAAAATAAATCAGAAAATAAATTCGAGAAAATCGAAAAAATGGATTGGCTTGTTGGCAATTGGGAGCAAAAACTTCCAAACGGATTAATAACAGAGACGTGGACAAAAGAGAATGACAGCACGTTTTCTGGGAAAAGTTATTTCATAAAAGGGAAAGATACTTTAAGTTACGAAAGCATTGAACTTTCACAAAAAGGAGATATGCTATTATATGTTCCGACCGTACAAGGACAAAACAGTGATAAACCTGTTACATTTAAATTAGCAACCTCCACAGAAAAGGAATTCACTTTTGAAAACCCAGCACATGATTATCCTCAAAAAATTGTCTATAAAAAAGTAAACGATACCAACTTAGTAGCTACGATTTCGGGAATGCAGCAAGGAAAACCAAGCTCTGAAAGCTATCTGATGAAGAAAAAATAATCCACTAAAACAAATTAAAACATAAAGCCTCGCAAAATCGCGAGGTTTTTTTATTCCCTATTTACAACAAAATCAACACACTAAAAATATTATTCATATTTATTCTAAATAAACTTTGTTAATCCAATTCTCGGATTTATATTTGCATCGTTATTTTTATTAAATCTAAATAAATGTTCAAATACTTATCTCTTTCAACAATTGCACTTCTTATAAGTGCTATAGGTTTTTCTCAAGAAACCAAATATGATTTCAAAGAAGAATTATACGCCGATAATGACACCGTAAGAAACAAAAAAGGAGAAATTCTACAAGAAGTCATCGTTACTTCCAACCAACAAAAATCGCCAGTAACAGTTGGAAAAGCAGGAATCAAACCGATGGATTTACCACAGGCTACAGCCATAATAAGTCAGTCAACATTTCAAAATCAACAAATCAATTCTATTTCCGATTTACTTAAAAATGTAAATGGTGTATACATCATGGGAACTACTGGAGGCTATCAGGAAGAAATTGCTTCAAGAGGATCTGCTCTATCAAGTTCCAATACTTTTAAAAACGGAATTCGTTACTTTAATGGTATGAAAACCGAAATGAGTGGTATTGAAAAAGCCGAATTCTTAAAAGGGAATGCTGCTATTCTTTTTGGAAATGTATCACCTGGTGGTGTTTTGAATTTAGTAACCAAAAAACCAAAATTTGATTTTGGTGGTGAAGTTGGTTTTAAATTCGGGAGTTTCAATACCATCAAACCAACTTTTGATGTATATAATGCGCTTAACAAAAAGAAAACAATGGCTTTCCGAATTAATGGAAACTTTGAAAAAGCAACTAGTTTCCGTAAAGAAGTAAACTCAGAAAGTTTCTATTTTAATCCTTCCTTCCTTGTAAAATTCAGTTCAAAAACACAATTACTTTTTGAAGGTGATTTTCTAAAAGACAGCCGAACACCAGATTTTGGTGCGGGAATCATCAATTATGAAATTGTTGAAATTCCAAGAGACCGATTTTTAGGCGTTAGCTGGGGACATTTTGATGCCAAACAGACATCGGTAACGGCAACCTTAAACCACGAATTATCAAGCAAATGGAATCTTTCCTTTGTAAACGGACTTCGTTATTATGACACCGATTTATTTTCGAATGCCCGTCCAAATGCTTCAGGCGGAACTGTACAAGCGAATGGCGATTGGACCAGAAGTCTTCAAAGAAGCAAAGTAAATGACAATTATTTTGTTCAACAATTGGATATAAAAGGAACGTTCAATACTGGAAAAATTGGGCATCAGTTTTTAGTTGGGGTCGACAGTGAAATCTACAAAACAAAAACGACGGCATATAAAAACTTCTCTAACTACGATACCATCAACATTTTTGAAGATTATAATCCGGCTGCAGAACCTATAGTTCCAACAATGGCTTTGAACACTTTGACTACCGTTCCTGTAAACCGCGTTGGAATTTACACTCAGGATTTGATTAGTTTCAACAAATACATCAAACTTTTAGCTGGAGTTCGCTACAGTTATCAAGATACTGAAAGCAGTGTTCTTACTTATAATGCAGATGGTACAACTACTGCTGGAGCAACAACAAATAACTATGATGATGCTTTCTCTCCAAGAGTTGGTTTGGTGATTCAGCCTACTGAAAATCATTCCATTTTTGGAAGTTATTCCAATTCCTTTCAAACCAATACTGGAACTGATATTGACGGAAAAGCATTGGAGCCTTCCATAATTGACCAATATGAAATTGGTATTAAAAACAAATTTTTTGACGAGCGATTGTTTGCCAACTTAACCGTGTATCAAATTACCAATAGCAACTTGGCGCAAATTTCCTTGGAGAACGGAAATACCAATGCCAATATTAAAGAATTAGCAGGTGAAACGCGTAGTCAAGGTGTGGAAATTGATTTGGTTGCCAATCCGTTAAAAGGATTATCTATCATGGCGGGTTATAGTTTTAATGAAACCAAATACACCAAAAGCAATACTTACATAGTAGGAAGTGAATTAAAATACAACCCTAAAAATACAGCTAACTTCAACGTCAACTATAAAGTGGAATCGGGGAAATTGAAAGGATTGAATTTGGGTTTGATTAACACCTATTTTGGACAAAGATATGCTGGGAGATCTACCCGAATTACTGTTCCGAATGATGCTTACAAATTAGTCCCTTTAGAAGATTATATCCAAGTGGATGCTACTTTAAGTTACAGTTATAAAAAATGGTCGGTTCATACCAAATTAAGTAATATTTTTAACGAATTGAATTATAACATTCATGACGATAACAGTTTGAACCCTATTACTCCAAGAAATTATTCTGTATCTTTAAATTATAAATTCTAAAAAAATGATAAAACAACTTAAAACCAGAAATTTACATCGCGACCTTGGTTATTTCTACATTGGCTTAATTATTTCCTTTGCGTTTTCGGGAATTTTGATGAATCATAGAGATAGTTGGCATGCCGAAAAATATATCATTGAAACCAAAGCCATAAACGTAAAATTACCATCTGAAGATGCCATTACGGAAGATTATGCTAAGGAATTAGGAAAGCAATTAGGTATTGATGATAAAATGCGTCGTTCCAGAGTAGATGAAGGTCAATTTAAAATCTCTTTCGAGAAACACGATGTGGAGATTGACACCAAAACCGGAAAAGGCGAAATTGTGTCTTATATCAAAACACCAATCATCAGTCAGATGATGAAGCTACACAAAAACACTTCGAATTGGTGGATTTATTATGGTGATATTTTTGGGATTTCGCTAATCGTGATTGCCATTACAGGAACACTAATGATTCCAGCTGGAAAGTTTAGTTTTAAAAATAGAGGTTGGAAACTGGCCTTGGCCGGAATTGTATTTCCGCTTTTAATCCTTTTGTTTGTTTAATAAAAAAGCCTCGAAATTTGAGGCTTTTTTATTTATCGTCTGGCTTTGAAATACTCTTGAAAGAAAGTACAATCTGATGTTAACTCATCATAATACTTTGTATAATTGATTTTTAAATCCTGATAATATCGATTCTTACTTAAAACCATTGAATTATAATCTCTATATTCTTTTCCGTAATCATACGGATTTTCATCCTTAATTCTAGATGCCTCACATTTGGCAATCATTTTCAGGCACAAAGCCTTAAACTTATCAGTCTTTGCGTTTTTAAAAGCCAATTGGTAATAGCATTTGGCACTAAGACATCCATGGAATTCTCGTTCATCTTCTAGGATAGTTTTACCTGCATTGCTTGTCCAATAATAACGGCGCATCATCCAGGAGTTTCCATTTTGCGTCATATTGTAATAACAATTCGCAACCAAAAAATAATAGTAATCCCTATCTTTATTCTTAACATCATTCGCTTTATTCAAATACTTAATCAGTTGTTTGGTAACTGTGTATTTAGTCAATCGGATGGTATCTTTTATCGGAATAAACTCGGGAGTGTATTTCAATTGGTAAAACGGATTTGCATCAAAAACATTGCTTCCCGAATCCCAGCTGTCACCGGTTCGTTCCCAAGAAGTATATCGGTCGTTCCATTCCTTATTATTTACTTTTCTGTAAGCAATCAAGGCTTTCTGTAATTTATTCTGTCTGATGTATTTTGTACCGAGCAAATCATACAATCTTGCAATTTCCTTTTTAAGAACGCGATATTTATAGGTGGAAAATTCTTCGTCACTGTTTCTGTTTACAATCACGTTATTTATTAAAGCCTGAACCTGTTCCGGAGTGTACATCACATTGATATAATCAAAATAATTATCGTAAAAGTCAGAATAACTATCTGCTGTATGCTTTTTTGTTTTCCAGAAAGCATTGTCATAGCCATTATTCTCCTCATCCCATTGCAATTCATTCATTAACGAATATAAAAGGGCTGCATCTGTAGTATTGCCTTTGTATTCTAATTCTCTTCCCAATGCAAAAATGAACTTTTGATAGGCCTTGTTTTTTAGTAAAATTGGTTTTACATCATCGAGGATTATCGCTTTTCCAAATTCCTGATTGGCAGTTAAATCCAATGCCTTAATAATTGCTATCTGATTTTTTATTTCGTTTGAATTCTTATCGTTTTCCAAAGCAGCCAATCCATCCAAGCTGTTTTTATAATCTTTGGTCACAAATTGCAAATATGCTTTACCCAAATTCCAAAGCAAAGGATTATCAGTGTTTTTTGGCGTAATTGTATTCGCGAAAGCAAGTACCTGAGCCGCATAAGTACGGTCAGTTTCTACACGGGCTAAAACTTTATCAATACTGTTATTTTCGTCTTCCTGCCAGGAAGTCATTCGGGTTGATGGTTCAAACAAAGAGTAATAAGGTGTGAAAACCCAATCCTCAATCTTATTGATTTCGCGTAGCAAAAGAAAACTTACACCTTCAGAATTAGGTTGCAATTGCTGGATTTTCTGAATGTATTCCAACGATCTATCCACATTTAAAACACCGAATAAAAGATAGACATTGGCTCTTTCTTTATCATTTTTAGCAAAAGCCAAAACTTTTTCGATTGGAATCGTTTTATTAAACTGTTGGGAAACCATAAAACGTTTATCTGTTGCATTGGCGAAAACTTGGGCAGCATAAAAATTGCACAAAGCCGAATCTTTTTCTGCCAGCGACTGAAAATACAAACTCCAATAATAAATAATATCTCTTCGGTTGCTGTTTTTTATATTTATCTGAAACAATTCATTAATAGTCTTAACATCGCTGTTGTAATAGGAAAGCCGCATCGCCAAAAACAAATAACGAAATTTAATCCACTCTTTCTTTGTTCCTTCAGCCAGACTGATGGCACGTTTGATTTGGATTCCTCTTTTAGACGTTACAAAAGTCTTGTTTCTTTCCCACGGATCTTCTTCCCATGAATTTCCAAATTCAGAGTTTTTGGCAAACTTCAAATAATTGATTGCTTCAAAATCTTTGCTTTTATACAAATACTGAATCATTGAATTTTTAGAATTCTCCAGTATATCATTAGCAGACAACTTATCGATTGCAAAACTCACATCTTCCATTTTAGCTTTTCCTTTGCAGTAATCAAACCAAAGCTTTTCATTTGGCCAGACATAATTCGCAGGATAGTCAACTCCGGGATAAAATAAATTAGAGGTGTAATTAAACTCAGAAAAGGAATAATAACCAAACAACTGGCCATTGAAAAATGAGAACCGTAAATCTTCACAGCTTGGATAAAATCCACAGGCAAAGAGCGAACTATTTGCTAAAATCAGTATAAAAACTAACGATTTCTTCATTGGTGAAATTTTTTAATTGTTCTTCGTCAAAATGAAATAGGGAAACGGTGGTATTCTCATCAAAGTCAATGTTCTTCTTCAGCAACACGATGGCTTGCTTTATATTCTCGTTGTTAACTTCTTCCAGTTTTATCTTATCGCCTATTCTCAGATAGGTATCATTCACAACGGTATCTTTAGTAACTGTATACCACAAAGGTTTATCTTCTTTTAAAACTCGTTTCATCTCAGCGTTATTGGTATAAATAACATTTGAAAAGCGTTCATTTTGATACACCTGCATCCAGGAATAAATTGGCAATGCAATATCAATGTGTTTTGGATATTTATTTTTTGTACTCAGATAACTTTCAAGTTCACGATTATCCAAAATCGAGTTTTTGTTTTCATTCTCCAACGGATTAATTAGATTGTAACACATCAGCATCACTTTATCCACAGGCGGAACTCCCATTTTATCAGGATATTTATAAGGGTACAATCGTAGCGTGCAACTGATTTGTTTTTTTGATATCTCTTTCAGTTTTTTAAGAAAATAGAAATAGTTGTCTTTTGTTTTCATTGTCCAATCACAATCCATCTGGAATTCGGTTGGTTTTTTGGCATTTCTAAACTTTTTGTGAGCATATTTATTCAAAAGAAAATCAACGTTATCAGCCAAGGTATCAATGCTTCCTTTAGAGCATTTCATAAATGCCGAATTTTTAATAAAAACGGTTGGTACAATTGAAATACTGTCTTGCTCATTATAAAAGTTTAATTCTGTTTTTGTGATTGGAAAAAAACCGAGTGCGTCACTGTAATCAACTTCAAAAAATTTCACATACAACTTGTTTACACCTAATTTTTTCCTCAGGGTATCCAGCTTTTGAGGAATCTGATACTCTGAAGATTTCCAGAAATAAAATGCCCGTTCCACATTCTTAATTTTATTTTCTTTTTGACACGAAAAAAAGAGCAGCAATAACATTCCAAGAAGCAATAATTTTTTACTCACAAGTATTAATTTTTTTTGATGTTCGTGAACCTTCGATTCCATTTTTACTGTTTTTGATTTAACGTAAAATTCGTATTAAAAGTATATTATTTTTCAATATAATTTCAATAAAAAAACCCGTCTATTTCTAGCGGGTTTTCTTTTTCAATATTCTGTTTTCTTCTGCCAACTGCGACTGAAAACTGAATACTATTTCATTGGAATATTTTCCAAAATCTCCAATACAAATTTCCAGAATTTTTGTGACGATTTTATCGAAGCTCTTTCATCGGGGCTGTGTGCTCCATGAATGGTTGGTCCAAACGAAATCATATCCATATCGGGATAATTGGCTCCTAAAATTCCGCATTCTAAACCAGCGTGACATGCCACAACTTTTGGTTTTTCTTTATTTTGCTTTTCGTAGATGTTCACCAATAAATCCAATATTTCGGATTTTACATTGGGAGTCCAACCTGGATAGCTTCCGCCAAAAGTAACTTCGCAACCAAACAATTCATAAGCCGAACGAAGTCCGTTTGCCAAATCCATTTTGGAAGTTTCTACAGAAGAACGTGTTAAATTTTGAATGGAAATTTCTCCGTCTTTTACAATCACACGAGCAATATTATTAGAGGTTTCAACTAAATCTTCCATATCGGCAGACATGCGATAAACACCATTATGAGCTGCATAAATAGAACGTAACAAACCTTCTTGAACTCCTAAATCCATTACTTTGGTTGGCACATCACTTTTTACAATTTCAATAGTCAAATTAGGTTCCATTGTTTTGAATTCGGTTTTGATATCACCAATGATTTCCTGCATATCAAATACAAATGCTTCGTCGTACATTCCAGCAACAATCACTTTGGCAACGCTTTCACGTGGAATAGCATTGCGCAAACTTCCTCCTGAGATTTCAGCGATTTGCAAACCAAAATTCTCAAATCCGTCGAATAATAAACGATTCATGATTTTGTTGGCATTCCCCAAACCTTTGTGAATATCCATTCCTGAGTGTCCGCCATTTAATCCTTTCACCGTGATTGTGTAACCCACAGAACCTTCTGGAATTTCCTCTTCGTGATAGGAACGATTGGCAGTAACATCAATACCTCCGGCGCAACCGATATCAATTTCATCGTCTTCTTCGGTGTCCATATTCAATAAAATATCACCGCGAAGCACGCCTCCTTTTAAGTTCAAAGCACCAGTCATTCCCGTTTCTTCGTCAATCGTAAACAAAGCTTCAATTGCTGGATGCTTAATTGTTTTACTTTCTAGGATTGCCATAATCATAGCTACTCCAAGTCCGTTATCGGCACCAAGCGTAGTGCCACGAGCACGAACCCAATCGCCATCCACATACATATCAATTCCCTGCTTGTCGAAATCAAAAACGGTATCGCCATTTTTTTGGTGCACCATATCCAAATGCCCTTGAAGCACCAATGCTTTTCTATTTTCCATTCCGGCAGTAGCAGGTTTGCGGATAATCACGTTGCGGATTTCGTCTTCAAAAGTTTCCAATCCGAGACTGTTTCCAAAGTCTTTCATGAATTCAATTACGCGATCTTCTTTTTTGGAAGGGCGCGGCACCGCATTTAAATCGGCGAATTTATTCCAAAGCTCTTTTGGTTCTAGGTTTCTAATTTCCTGGCTCATTTTTTAAGTGTCAAAGTTACAAAGTGTCAAAGTTACAAAGTTAGCTCGTCAGTTCGAGTGATTTTTATGAAATAAAAATTGTATCGAGAACAATTCGAATTGTCATTATATTTACATTTTAAATCCGCAACGTGAAACGCAAATACATACTGCCTCTTTTTTTAGTATTCCAAATCTTTTTTATAAAGATATTGGCGTTCTTTCCTGAAGTTGTGGAGCGTTTTTACAGCAATGGTTTTTATGTATTTACTTCAAAATTCGAACGAACTGTTTTAGGTAAAATTCCGTTTTCTTTTGGTGATGTTATGTATGCCATTCTGATTATATACTTGCTAATTTCTATTTGGAAAGGCCGAAAAACATGGCGAAGTCAATGGAAAGATAATCTGTTGAAAGTATTGAGTGGCTTTTCTATCTTCTATTTTATATTCCATATTTTATGGGCAACGAATTACTATCGTGTGCCACTTTTTGAAAAGATGAACATTCAACGGGAATATTCTAATGAGGATTTATATGCGTTTACCGAAAAGCTAATCGTCAAAACCAACGAAGTGCAATTCGCTATCACTCATAACAAAAATCTGAAAGTTACTAATCCCTATTCGCAAGACAGTGTTTTTAAAATGACGCAAAATGGATATGATAATTTAGCTAAACAATATCCTTTTTTCAACTATGATATTCCAAGCAGAAAGAAATCGCTGTTCAGTTTGCCTTTGACTTATATGGGTTTTGGAGGTTATTTGAATCCGTTTACCAATGAAGCGCAAGTGAATGATAAATTGCCGAGGTATGGTTTCCCTAATGTTGTTTGCCACGAAATGGCTCATCAAATTGGATTTGCCAGTGAAAGCGAATGCAATTTTATTGGGTTTTTAGCGTGTATCAAAAACAATGATTTGTATTTTCAATATTCGGCTTATAACAATGCTTTACGCTATTGCATGGCCAATATTGGCATGAAGGACGAAACCAAATTCAAGATTTTAAAAGCCAAAATCAACCCGGGAATTATTGCCAACTATAAGGAAAGCGATTTGTTTTGGGAACAATACGATACTTTTATTGACAAAGGATTTCATGCTTTTTATGACCAATTTTTAAAAATGAATCAGCAGGAAGATGGAATAGACAGCTATAGTAAGTTTGTGGATTTATTGATTAACTATTATAAACTGAAAAATTTATGAGTATGGAAAGTGTAAGGAACTATTTTCAGATGCTTGGTTTTGGAGGAGAAAGTCTTGACAAAATTTCGGATGCTTTTAGTTATCAGGAATTCGAGAAAAATGATTTTGTTGTTGAATGTGGAAAAACCAGCAAACACATTGGTTTGGTTGAGAGCGGATTGTTTCAATATTATGTAATAAAGGATGGCGAAGAAAGAACCACTTATGTGTCGGTTGCCAATACTTTTTTCGCATCCGTATCGAGTTTTGTAAGCGAACAACCAGCACTGGAAAATGTAAGAGCCCTTACCAAAGGTGGCATTTATCTCATAAGTAAAACCAACCTTAAACGATTGGTCGAAGAAGTTCCGGGTTTCAAGGACTTTTATATTGGATTGCTCGAAAGTTCCATTTGCGGAATTGATTCCAGCCGACACGACCTTATTGTACTCACTGCAGAACAGCGTTATGCCAAAATGCTGAAGACCGAGCAACATATGCTACAGCAAATTCCATTACTTCATCTCGCCTCTATGCTTGGCGTAACTGCAAGACACCTAAGTAGAATACGACGAAATATACAGTAATTTGATTTATAGACATTTGTCCTGTTTATTGTTCTGGAGACAACCGAATTTTGCATCGTTAATTTAAAACTAAAACAACATGCAAAATTTTACAACAATGAAAAATTTCACAATTACAATGACACTTATTTTCGGATTTTCAATCCAAGGATTTTCACAAACTACAGAAACTACAATTCCTGAACAAAAGGAATGGAAACTATTCGCAGAGGCAGATCTCGGATTACTGGCTTTAACTGGTGGCATTGGTACTTTTGCCGGAGTGCGCAAAGGGCCTCATAGTTTTGAGGTTGGTTTTCAGCAATTTAAAAGTCCGGATGGATTTGGTGGTACACCTGATGGATTTGATTTAAAAGTGGATTACATCTATTCGCTACATTACAGCTATTTCTGGAATGGCAAAACCGACAAAGGATTGTACACTCGTTTTATGTACCATAACAAAAAACAAGTGGTAACAGAAAAAAGCACTGGAACTTCAAAGAATTTATATTCTGATTTAATTGGATTGGAGCTTGGTTATGTCTTTCCTATTTACAAAGGATTTTATGTTACGCCAAGAGTTGGTGCGTTGTATTACATTAATAGCCCACAAGGAAAAGACAACAATCCAGTAGCTGTGGGCAATAGCTTTTATGACAATGGCAGACATAAGACTTGGGACACCTATTTAATTCCGACAGTTTCTATTGGATATTCATTTCCAGTAAAGAAAAGAACAAACTAAAAACTAAAAAGGGATAACGATTTGTTATCCCTTTTTTATTACACTTCATCACTCGTAAATGTGGTGAAACTTTTCTTTTTAAAAGGTCTTATAATCAATCTTCCTTCTCGGTCAAAACGAATGTAATTATAAACCCAATTGAGGAAAACTACAGCTTTGTTTTTGAAACCAATTAGGGAAAATAAATGCACAAACATCCAGACAAACCAAGCAAAAACACCACTAAAATGATAATGCGGCAAATCGACTACAGCTAGGTTTCTACCGATGGTTGCCATCGAACCTTTGTCGTTGTATTCAAAAGGTTTCATGGGTTTATGGTTGAGCAATTGCACTAAATTTTCTGCTAATAAAACGCCCTGTTGCATGGCTGGTTGCGCCATCATGGGATGTCCTTGTGGGTATTTATCTGTTTCCATATTGGCAATATCGCCAATGGCAAATATATTGTCATAACCCACCACTTGATTGAAGTGATTGACTCTGATGCGCTCCACATTTTGTATTAACGAACTGGCATCCAAACCTGCAATTGCTGCGCCTTTAACTCCGGCCGTCCAGATTACGGTTGCTGTTTCAAAAGTTAAATCGGAATTGGTGGTGATAGTTCTTCCATCATAATTGGTAACGCGAACGTTTTTCCAGATTTTCACGCCCAAATCTTCCAGAAATTTTTCGGCTGCGATAGATGCTTTTTCACTCATGGTATTCAAGACTCTATCACCGCCTTGCACCAGATTGATTTCCATTTTGGCAATATCTAAATCGGGGTAATCTTTTTGGAGAATTGCTTTTTTCATTTCGGCTAAAGCACCAGCAAGTTCAACTCCGGTTGGTCCAGCTCCTACTAAAACAAAATTGATTAACGCATCTTTTTCGGGTTGTTCTTTTGTTAGTACCGCTTGTTCAAAATTTTCTAAAATCAGACTCCGAATGTTAAGCGATTGCGGAATGGTTTTCATAGACATTACATTACGCTCAATTTCTTTGTTCCCGAAATAATTGGTTTTGGAACCTGTGGCAATAACTAGATAATCATAACTCAAATCGCCAATTTCGGCAATTACTTTTTGGTTTACCGTATCGATTTCTTTTACGGATGTTAATCGGAAATAGAAATCTTTGTATTCTTGAATTACTTTTCGAATTGGATAAGCGATAGAACCGGCTTCTAATCCACCAGTGGCAACTTGATACAACAGCGGTTGAAAAGTGTGATAATTGTGTTTGTCCAGAAGGACAACCTGAACGTTTTTGTTTCTTAGTTTTTTGGCTAATGCAATACCTGCAAAACCGCCACCTATGATGACTACCCGAGGATTATTGGATTGAGGAATATTCATTTGTTGTGATATATTTACAAAGTTACGAAGATTTTCAACCGCAAAGGCGCAAAGTGAGACGCAATTAAAGGTGTTTTAGTTTCTCACTAGCCCCGAGTGAAGTGGAAATCCTTTTGTTGCGCGCTTGCTTCGCAAGCGCGCAACAAAAGATTGGAACGGAAAGCGGGAACTATCGTTGTTAAAAGCCCAGAAGTTTGTGCTCCTAAAAAAAATAACTACCTTGTAACAAAATCCATTGTAAGGTTACTAACGTAGTTATGAGTGACAGTTTAGAGCAAATATTTGTTAAGCAGCTTAAGGAAAATCAGAATATTATCCACAAGATTTGTCGGCTATATACCAATGGTGAAGATGCGCATAAAGATTTGTTTCAGGAGGTTACGATACAGCTATGGAAGGCATTCCCGAAATTTAGAGGTGAATCTAAATTCTCAACTTGGGCGTACCGAGTAGCGTTAAACACAGCTATTACTTTATATAGAAAGAGCACGCGTTCCATTTCAACCGTTGAGTTTGAAAGCAGGAAGCACTTTATCAGTCAGGAAGATTATAATCACGAGGAAGAAGAGCAAATAAAGTTGATGTATGAAGCTGTGCAGCAGTTGAACGACATTGAGAAGGCTTTGGTTTTCATGTATTTGGAAGATAAGGATTATACAGAAATTGCAGAAACTTTGGGAATTACCGAGGTGAATGCGAGAGTAAAAATAAACAGGATTAAAGGGAAATTGAAGAAAATATTAAATCCGTAAGGAATATGGAAGAGTTAGATTTATTAAAAAAAGCTTGGCAAAAGGATACCCATTCTTTTGAGCAGGTTTCGGAAATGGAAATTTACAAGATGTTACATAAAAAGTCATCGTCTATTGTGAAGTGGATATTGATTATTAGTGTTTTGGAAGTTTTACTTTGGACAGCGATTAGTGTTTTATTTAATACGGATGATTACTTGAAGAAATTTCACAGTGAAGATTTAATTGTATATTTCAGAGTGTTGAATTATTTTAATTATGCTGTTATTGTTGGGTTTATCTATTTGTTTTATAAAAATTACGTCAAAATTTCGACAACCGATTCAACAAAAAACTTGATGAAAGACATATTACGAACCAGAAAAACGGTTCAGTATTATGTTTGGTATAACTTAGGAATGATTACGGTGAGTATGCTTTTTGGTTTTGCGATGGCCTTCTTTTACAATCCAGACATGAGTGTTCTAAAAGACAGAATTGCTCATGAAAGTGGACATAAAACGCTATTTATTACTTGTGGTGTTTTACTTTTAACAACGGTAGTTTTTGTTGGACTCTTTTGGTTGTTTTATAAATTATTATATGGAATTCTACTTAGAAAACTCAACAACAATTATAAAGAACTGAAGAAAATAGATTTATAAAAATAAGCCCCAATACTAATTTGGGGCTTTTTTTTTGGTTCCCCATTCACGGAGTTTATTCAGTTTTTCATGCTCTTCAATTTCCTCGACCGGAATTACTTTTAGGAAAGAAGGATGTTGCTCGATGGCGTATTCCACCTTTTCAACAATTTCTTCAATGGTATCGTTTTCATAATCAATTTGCAAAGGTTCTTTGATAATGAAAGATTGCAGAATATTTTTCTTTTTCAAACGCAATCCTTTTTTATCAAACGAGCGACGAAAGCCGTCAATTACGATAGGAACAACTATTGGTTTGTATTGTTTGATAATATGTGCTGTTCCTTTTCTAACGGGTTTGAAAGACTTGGTTGTTCCTTGCGGAAAAGTAATTACCCAACCGTCTTCCAATGCAATTTTAATATTCTCCGTATCATTTGGATTTACATCTCTCTTTTCAGTGACATCTTTACCTCCTGCACGCCAAGTTCTTTCAACAGAAATTGAACCTGCATATGTCAAAATTCTTGGCAGCAATCCTGATTTCATTGTCTCACTGGCAGCAACATAATAGATATTCATTTTGGGTTGCCATAAGTAGCCTATGTTTTTAATGTTGTCTTCTCTACCACTCAAACTTGCGTTGAAAACATGAAACATAGCTACAACATCGGCAAAATAAGTTTGGTGATTGGATATAAACAGAACATTTTTATCGGGGAGATTTCTAATGATTTCTGAACCTTCAATATGAAGATCATTAAAACCTCTATAACGTCTGTGAGTAATGGCTCCAAAAACACGAATTAGCCATTTTTTTAAGAAAAGTATATGCCCAAAAGGATTTCTTTGAAACAATCCCATATTTATTAATTTAATTTTAAAACAGATGACAAAGCTACGAAAACTTAGATTTTTAAAGTGCCATTTTTAAGGTTTCTTTCAACTCGCTGAGCATCATTGCTGTTGCACCCCAAACATAGTGTTCGTTAACTTTAAAGCTAGGAACTTCAACAGCTTCCGAATAAGAAGTATTCATTGATTTCGAAACAACAATGCTGTCATCCATAAATTCAGAAAAAGGAAGTTCGATAATTCCAGCTACTTCTTCTTCCTGCAATTTAAATGTTATTTCATGTTCACAATATCCCAAAAAAGGATAAACCATAAAATTACTAGGAGGAATATAAATTTGGGTAAAGGGGCGTACAACATTTATTTTATGGGAAGGAATTCCTATTTCTTCATGCGTTTCTCTTAAAGCGGTTTCTTGAAGATTCAAATCAAATTCTTCAGCTCTTCCACCAGGAAAAGCTATTTGAGAAGAATGAACTCCTGGATAGGCATTTCTAATAATCAAAACCAAGTGAGTCAAAGTGTTCTTCGGATAAAAAAGCATCATCACCGCTGCTTTTTTAGGTTTTTTGGCCTCTAAATCTAAATCTTTCATGATTTCTTTGCGCTCAGGCGGCACCATTTTTAAATGCGCTACTTCTCCTAAAAGGATTTCACTTTCAATTTTAGGAATACAATTAAGAAAGTCCCGAAAATCCATATTCAATCCTTATTTTAGCAGTTCAGAATAATAAAGATAGTTTAGAAATTTTAGATAACCAAATTTTCTAAGTCATACAACTCACAACATAATGTACTCTAAGCAAGAAAATCAAAAATTAAAACAAGAATTCTGGGTAACATTCTCTGAGAAATACCCACGGAAATGGATTCTGTATAACACCAAAATCAAAGACTTCTCTTTTAAATTTTTTGTTGATAATACAAAGGCACAAGTTATTATTGATATAGAAGATCGAAGTGAAGAAAAAAGGTTAGCTTATTTTGAAAAGCTACAAGCCTTAAAAAATATTCTAGAAGAAGAATTTATACAAAACCTAGTCTTTGAAAAAAACTTCACCCTTGAAAACGGAAAAACCATCTGTCGGATTTGGGTTGAAAAATTGAATGTTACTGTTAGTGACCCAAAATCTTGGGATGAAATATACAGCTTCTTCAATGAGAAGATGTCAGCACTCGAGCTATTCTATTTTGAATATGACGAGTTTATTAAAGATATATAATACTTAGACTATATCATCAATATCCTTTGAAAACCATTTAAATAATCATGGCGTGCCCTCGTTCCAAAAAACGAGGTCGGGCTGTCCGTTATATCTTTTACTGTTTGTTAGATTGGATTTATAAAAACTACTTTAATTAAAACAGTAAAAGGATGCCACTTCCATCCCTCACGCTACAGTTTAAAAACAAAGAACCCCAATCTTTTGCTTCGCCAGTTCGCTATCACTCGTGTCAGATTGGGTTCCATAAAAAACTACG
>Ga0208262_1000181_pt1 | contig 27222 bp, 26 predicted proteins | sample LakWasMet15_LOW5_2_FD_183863 | JGI IMG/M metagenome (GOLD analysis project Ga0208262, IMG submission 183863) | Freshwater sediment methanotrophic microbial communities from Lake Washington under simulated oxygen tension - Sediment Metagenome... | ecosystem: Environmental > Aquatic > Freshwater >... | reverse complement strand
TCGTTATCATCGGCTCGGGTATTGCTGGCGTCAGCTTTGCCGAAAAGGCTCGTACCTTGTTGCCCGACGCCGAGATTACCTTAGTCACTCGAGAGCACGATGGGTACTACTCAAGACCGCTGTTGTCGAGGGGGTTTACGCGCAGTGATATTGAGCAGTCCATTATCCTTAAAACTTTTGAACAGTTGCGCGCCAGTAATATCAACGTGATTGCAGGCACCGAAGTTATTGCCATCAATCGCGAAGAAAAAATCGTCAACTTGGAAGGGTCGTGTCAGGAATCATCACTATCCTATGACAAATTGATTCTTGCGCAAGGCTCGGCAGCGTTTATTCCACCGCCTTTTTTGCCCTATCGAGAATTGTTTTTTTGCCTAAATAGCCTGACCGATTTAAAAGCCTTACGACAATTTAGAGAGACTTTTTTAAATCATAACCAACATCCCAGCTGGGCCATTATCGGCGGCGGTCTGATTGGTTGTGAAATTGCTTCAGATCTTGCGGTAGCTGGTGATGATGTCACGTTGTTTCATGCGATGGATCGGTTGATGGAGCGGCAATTGGTGGCCGAAGATTCGGATTTATTGCTTAATGTCCTGGATGATTCCGGCGTCAATGTGTTGTTAAATCAGAACGTGCATGGCTTTGCCGAAGAAGATGACAAACTGTGCGTGACTACCGATGTGGCCGCTGAATTTGACGCCGTGGTTGTCTGTTGCGGTTTTAAGCCGCGCACAGAACTGGCTGCGCAGGCCGGGCTTGAGATTGGTCGTGGCATTAAGGTTAACAACTATTTGCAAACTTCAGATCCTGATATTTATGCCTTGGGCGATGTGGCTGAACTACCCAACGGCAAGCTCTACGCGTTTATTTTGCCGATCCGCAGTCAGTCTTTTTGGCTGGCTGGTTTCTTGGCTGGGCAGGACAATCTCGGCTGGACGCCGCCAATATTTACTACCAAAGCCAAAGTGCATGGTTTTGATGCCGCGCATCCGTATAATCTGTAATTATCTCTTACCGGAAAACCCCCAGGCCCGTCGGTGCTAAAAAGCCCAACGGGCCTTGCCATTTTTAACCCACACATCATGAATCCACATCGTTACTCCGACGCCGAATGTGCCGCTGTTTATCGCGCTATTTATGAACGCCGCGATATGCGCCATTTTCTGCCCGATCCGGTTGCCCCCGAACTATTGGCGAGATTGTTAGATGCCGCCCACCACGCTCCAAGTGTTGGTTTTATGCAGCCTTGGCGATTTATCCGCGTCAGCTCAATGCCGCTAAGGCAGCAAATACACGCTCTGGTTGAGCAAGAGCGCATCCAAACGGCTCTTGCCTTGGACGAGCGCGAAGATGCTTTTATGAAATTAAAAGTAGAAGGTGTTTTGGAATGCGGCGAAGTGTTGGTGGCGGCGCTATGCGACCAGCGTCAACGACACGTCTTTGGCCGTCGCACCCTACCGGAAATGGATTTGGCGTCATTATCTTGTGCCATTCAAAACTTGTGGTTAGCCGCGCGAGTTGAGGGTTTAGGAATGGGCTGGGTGTCGATGTTTGAGCCGACGGCATTAAAAAAATTATTAAATATGCCCGACGATAGTCAGCCGGTTGCTATTTTGTGCCTTGGTCATGTTGATAACTTTTACGACAAGCCGATGCTGGAACAAGAGCAGTGGGCATCAAGGCTAGCTCTAAATACCTTATTATTTGAAAACACTTGGAATATCCCGTGCCGATAAACTTCGTTATCCCGCCTCGTGCATCTGAATTAAACGTCGCCTTACAAAATAAAATCGACCAAAAAACCAAACCATTGGGGGCATTAGGGCTGCTTGAAGCCTTAGCTTTACAGATTGGCTTATGCCAAAACAGCCTTACCCCAAGCCTGAACAAACCTTGCGTGCTTATTTTTGCCGGTGATCATGGTATCGCTGAAGCGGGCGTCAGCGCTTATCCTCAATCAGTGACTGCGCAAATGGTCGGCAATTTTTTAGCTGGCGGCGCGGCTATCAGCGTATTTGCCAAGCAGCATCAGTTGCAATTATTGATTGTCGATGCCGGTGTTAATGCTGATTTAACCAGCCATCCCCAGCTAATTGCCGCAAAGGTTGCTAAAGGAACTCGTAATTTTTCAAACCAACCCGCTATGACCGAGCAACAATGCGCAGTTGCCCTGCAAACCGGCGCTGAGCTGGTGTTGCAGCAATATAATGAGGGCTGTAATTGCATAGGCTTTGGTGAAATGGGTATCGGCAATACTTCCGCTGCCGCCTTGTTAATGCATTGTTTGACTGGCGAGCCTTTAGTGCAGTGCGTAGGCCGAGGCACCGGGCTTAATGATCAGCAATTGCAAAGTAAGTTAGCGGTGTTGGAACAAGCCGTTCAACAACATAAAAATGTTACCGAACCGTTAACAGTGTTAGCCACCTTTGGCGGTTTTGAAATGGCGATGATGGTTGGGGCTTATCTTAAAGCCGCGGAATTGGGCATGGTGGTTATGGTCGATGGTTTTATTGCCGGCACCGCGCTGTTAATAGCCTACAAATTGCAACCGCAGGTATTGGATTATTGCGTGTTCAGCCATGTATCCAGTGAACATGGCCATCAGGCGTTGCTCAGATATTTTGCTGTAAAGCCGTTGCTGAACCTGGAATTACGCTTAGGCGAAGGTTCCGGTATTGCGCTGGCTTACCCATTATTGCAATCGGCGGTGGTGTTTTTGAACGACATGGCGACGTTTGCTGAAGCTGGTGTCGATCAATAAAGATGGGTCGAACAAAAAAAGGTGAGCAAACAAATCTGCTCACCTTTTTATGCTAACGGTCGGGCCGTTACGCCTGTTTCCGTAGTCTTAATGCCAAGCCGGCAAGCGCTGAGCCAAATAACCAAGCGGCACCGGGTACTGGCACTTGAGAGACTTCTGTTCCATTAAAATGCTCTACTCTGCCAACGCCACGAAAGTCTAATAGCCCGTTGGTTGCTTGTTGGATAAAAAATCCAAAGAATATAGGATTGAGAGCATAAATGCTTTGATAGCCCTGATTCTGGAGGCTGTCAAGCGTGAAAGTGTTTTTATCGTAAATAGCAAACAGGGAAAATTCAGCCCCATTGTAAAGTTCGTCGTTTTGATCAAATGTGGTATTGGGTGCGTCATATTCGAAACCTACATAGTCGTATGTATCCGCTTGTATCACACCGTTTAAGCCCACCTCGTTTATAGTGTTTTGATCAATCTGAAAATTGTCTTCGACAACAACATTAAAAAAGCCACTGTTGTAAGAAAAAAGTTGCCCACCGTTAATTACGACAGAACGGGGGGTGTTTTCATACTTTAGTTCGACTCGTGAATATGGCGGTGTGTGCGTCGGAGAGTCATACTCGACAAAAGAAGGCGAGGAAGCTATGTCGAACGTAAATTGACCAGAAAATAATTGAGTTACCTCAATACCGCTAGCGGAGATAAATGTGCCGTCATAGGGTACAAGTTGGGCGGCATTGGCGCCGGATGAGATTAAGAGCATGGCAATTGCGCCGGATAGTTTTTTCATTAAGGTTCCTTTGGTTAAGGTAATTGTGGATTGAGTTGGTTATCGTTAATACGATAGGTTTTAAATTAAAAGTAGACTCAATATTGTTGTTAGTTCGCAGTGCGGAATTAACAACAAAACGAATAAAGCAATTAGCGCGCCAGCTATCTATTTTTTTAGTTTTATTGTTTATGTTTCAGCTGGTTAGAATATAACCGTTGGCTTGGCTTGGCTTGGCTTGGCTTGCGATAAGTTATAAGTGTAATAAAACCTGACACATTTGTAGGTATTGATGGTTTTTTGTAAAAATTATTAGTTTTAATTTTGAGGGTATAGCTAATTAATAGTTAACTTGACGCCAAAAAATATTATAACTAATTGAATTATATTGTTTTTTCTTTTTTAAAATGCCAGTCGGTAATAATGCTAAATTATTAAAAGTGTAAAAAAACCTGACACTACACGTTAATTACATAGTTGTTACACAGCTTATAACCCCAGTTCAGACAAACCCGGATAATCATCAGGCCTAGTGCCGAGTGGCCAATGAAATTTTCGTTCCAGTTCGTCAATAGCTAGATCGTTGATACTGGCTATGCGTCGCTGCATCAGGCCGTGTTCATTAAATTCCCAGTTTTCGTTGCCGTAAGAACGAAACCATTGTCCTGAAATATCATGCCATTCATACGCAAAGCGCACGGCAATGCGGTTGTCATGGTAAGTCCATAATTCCTTAATCAGTCGATAATCCAGTTCTGTTGCCCATTTGCGCTTTAGAAACTGGGTAATCTGCTCTCGTCCAGACAAAAACTCCGCACGATTGCGCCATTGGCTATCAATGGTATAAGCCAGGGCGATTTTTTCCGGGTCTCGACCATTCCAGGCGTTTTCAGCGGCACGCACTTTTTGCGCGGCAGTTTCCAAGGTAAAGGGCGGTAGTGGTGGGCGAACGGCTTCAGTCATAGCGAACTCCTTGTTAAATTGGTTACTGTAATACAAATTTAAGGCCGATCAATATCAGCATGATTGCTAATATGGGGCGTAAAACTTTTTCGGGAATTTTTGCACTTAAGTGACTGCCTATCCAAATGCCCGGCAATGAACCTATCAACAAGCTACCCAGTAACACTAAATCGACATTGCCTAAACTGAGGTGGCCGAGTCCGGCGACAGCCGTGAGTGGAATCGCGTGTGCTAAATCGGTGCCGACGATTTTAACGGTGGTCATTCGCGGGTATAAAAATAACAAGGCAACCGTGCCTAGAGCGCCTGCGCCAACCGACGACAATGTCACGAGAATACCTAGTACAGAGCCAATCAGGATTGTCGCGGGTATTTGTAGATGTTTGAAACGAGCAGTGTTTTCAGGAGTGCTGTGTTCATCATCAATCAGCCCAAGTTTTGCAGTTCTTGCCAGCAGTACGCTACGAACTAACAACGCGACTGCGGTCAGTAGCAACGCAACTCCCAAAGTAAAAGTGATGGCGCCGGTAGTTTCTTTACCTACTGACATTAAGTACTTGAGCACGTACAGCGTTGCTAGGGCAAAAGGTAAGCTACCCAATGATAGCCAGCCGACGATTCTCCAATCTACCGAGCCATGTTTGCCATGATGTACCCAGACGCCGCTGGTTTTGGTGATGGCGGCGAACAATAAGTCTGTGCCTACTGCTACAGCTGGCTTGAAGCCAAATAAAAATACCAGTAAAGGCGTCATTAACGAACCGCCACCGACCCCGGTAACACCAACCAACATACCGACAAAAAAACCGGAAAAGCTATATGCCCAATTCATGAAAAAACCAACCTCTAGGTTCTTGTGTTTGAAAAAGGTTGGATTATAACAGCCCGCCCCAATAAAACGGGGCAGGCTGGGTGTATTTACGAATTAAGCTCGCTAGCGGCTAGCAATAATTCATCAATAAAGTGTCGGCTGTATAGCGGTAGGTAGTTATTTTTTAAGTAGGCGATTTTAGTGGTAGAGCTGGGTACAAGGTGCGATAAATCGCGAATGGCTAAATCCTGATCCATTACCGGATCGTAAGCCATGCCGGCAATAATGCCCACGCCCATGCCTAATCTCACGTAAGTTTTAATGACATCGGTATCCGCGGCGGCCAGGGTAATATCAAGCTTGAGCTCAGTATTTTTGAAGGCAGCCTCAATATTTGATCGACCGGTAAAGCCAAAGCCATAGGTAAGAATGGGAAAACTTGCTAGTCGTTCCAGAGTGATTTCGCCGCTGCTTAATGGATGTGTTTTTGGCACGACAACCGCGTGGTGCCAGGCATAGCAACGGTTAAGCACCAGGTTTTCATCCTCGGCAATTTTTTCTGTGCAAATGGCAATATCGGCTTGGCGGCTGTGCAGTTTGTCAATTAACTGTTCTGGGGCCGCTTCAAGCATGTAGATTTTGACAGCCGGATATTTGTCCTTAAAGCGCAAGATTGGTTTGGGCAGGAAATATTTGGCTTGGGTGTGGGTGGTGGCGATATGCAAAATACCTTGCTGGCTATCTAAATAGTCGGCGGCAATGACTTTGATATTCCTTTTGGCGCCATCAATAGCGGCCACTTCTTCCATGACCCGTAAGCCTAAAGGGGTCAGCCCCATCAAGCGCTTGCCTTGTCGTTCGTATATTGGTGAACCCAGTTCCGCTTCAAACAGTTGTAATTGTCTGCTCACCGCTGATTGCACAATATGCATTTGATCGGCTGCTTTAGAGAGGCTGAAGTTGTTTTCCTGCAGAATACGGAGTAATTCGATTTGGCTTAGGTTCATGGCACGCTAATTCAGGTAAAAAGTGCAGCATTGAAAAGGTGGTCAGATTGTACGGCGATCATTGACCATGAAAAATAATCTGGGGTATGAATATCTATAAATTACACCAAAGTGGAACTATACCTCATAAAAATACAAGATAAGAAGTTGCATTTGAATTTAATGATGGAGCGAAGGTGATTTGAGGGTATGGACGTGCAAATATGTCAGCGAGCCTTTGTTTACCGAGCCGGCAAGCGTTGGCTGCTGTTGATTAATGGTTTTTTTGCGATGGGGTAGCTGATGAGGATCGCAATCAGCTTAGTTGATCAACTGGCAAAAGGAATCGGGTGAGAAAAGCTATATCTCTATTATCAACTCAGTCCGCACTGAGAATGCTGTGCTGATCAGAAAAATACTGAGCAGCACAGCATAAGGGCACTATACGACGACTAGGTTTTCATCATCGTAAAGGCGAACTTTTTTCCAGCCTACAAATTTGGAGTCATCAAATTCCAGGTCATTATCAATGGCATATTCGTAGCAACTTCTGAATAAACGCGCAGTGCGAAAAGCATGCAGCTCGTCATCCGCACTGACTTTTTCTACATTGCCTACCTGAAAAGTTTTGTTTTTTGATTTGCCATTGCAGACCCAAAAAACGGTATAGCAAAGATAACTTTTGTCTTTGCGATGATCATATTTTACGGTTCTGGAAACGCCGGTTACGCCGGTGGTGGTTTTATTTTTGGGCGGTTTTAGAAAACGTGTCTTGCTGCCCTTCAGCACAACCAGCATTTGGTCTCGCCAAGCAATGGCTGCTTGCAAGGATTTGCCGCGATTGCCCCAGAGTTTGTGAGAAAAGTAGCGACTACTTTCTTTGCCGCGTCTGACGATACGTACTTGATATCCAAAGACATCAGGTTCGGTGATATGTTTGTTTTTTGCCATGGCTTGGTTTTCCGTCTAATTACGCAATGTGAATTTAACAGCAAAGATTCAGCCACCATCCAGATTGCACATGTAAGCCAGAATACTTTTCGCTGTAAGTCAGGGATTACAAATTATCATCAAAGCTCAGTCCATTGCAAGTACTAAGTCATAACGCTAGACAATTTCCTACCTTCCTGGTGTAGAATAACCTCAAGCCCCTCGTCGAAGCGGCTGATCATGAATTCATAACACAATGATTTTTAACTATTTTTGGAGAGTGCGATGAGTGTTTTAGTTGGTAAACAAGCGCCTGATTTCACAGTGCCTGCTGTGCTTGGCGATGGTCAAATTGTTGATGCATTCAACTTTTCTAGCGAAACCAGCGGCAAAGGCAAATATGCTGTCGTGTTTTTCTATCCATTGGATTTCACTTTTGTATGTCCAAGCGAATTGATTGCTTTAGATCACCGCATTGACGAATTCAAAAGCCGTAATGTTGAAGTTGTTGCTGTATCTATCGACTCGCATTTTACTCACAACGCTTGGCGTAACACCCCCATCAACAAAGGTGGTATCGGTGCTGTGCGCTACACATTGGCAGCTGATTTAACACATTCAATCGCTAAAGATTATGATGTTGAAACGGCTGGTGGCGTTGCTTTCCGTGGATCATTCTTGATCGACCGTAACGGATTGGTTCGTCACCAAGTCGTCAATGATTTGCCATTAGGCCGTAACATTGATGAATTGCTGCGCGTAGTTGATGCACTGCAATTTCATGAAGAGCATGGCGAAGTTTGCCCAGCTGGCTGGCAAAAAGGTGATGCTGGTATGGATGCAAGTCCATCAGGTGTTGCAGCGTATTTGGATAAAAACGCCGACAAGTTGTAATTTGTTCTAGTGACCAGCAAAAGGCGCGTTGTGGCAACACAACGCGCCTTTTGTGTATTTGAAAGATGCGTTATTGATTCGTTGCGTCAGCTATTAATTTTTTGCGGATAAAAAAGGCGGCAATAAATGCGCATACGGCCGGTATCTGCGTAATCAAAAAAATCGCCATGCCATTTTTTGGAAATAATGCAGTTAGCGGTGCAACGACAGTCAAGCGAACCGCCCACCAGGCAATCCAATAGCCGATCACACCAATAATGGCCCATTTATAAGCGGGCTCACCCTGTTGTTTGGCGCTTATAAAAAACCACACCAGCACGGCAATGCCTGCAAATTTAGCTAAAAGCAACATATCTCCACCCCGTATAATTGATTTTACTTGGGACAGCCGCTTCGGCTGCCGTGAGCGTGCAATGATATTACATTTTCAAGGCAGGAGCGCATTGTGAAAAAACCTATAAAAATTACGTTGTCAGTGCTGCTGGCGATAATTTTATTGCTGGTCGTGGCAATTTTGGCAGTGCCTGTATTTGTCGACCCAAATCAATTTAAACCTGAAATTTCCGCGGCAGTTAAGGACAGCACGGGACGGGACCTGACGATTGACGGCGACATTAAGCTTTCGCTATTTCCTTGGCTGGGAATAACAACTGGCGCACTGACATTGAGCAATGCTCAAGGCTTTGAAAATAAACCGTTTGTTACCGTTGTAACCAGTGATATTAGCGTTCAGTTGTTACCGTTATTACTGGAGAAAAAAATTGCCATTAATCAAATCGTCTTGAAGGAGCTGGTGCTCAACCTTGCCAGAAACAATCAAGGGCTGAGTAACTGGGATGATTTTACTAAAGCGCCTGATCAGGCCACGCCACCATCGACCAGTGTTAATCAATCACCACAAGCCAGTACATCTGAGGCGTTGGCATTATTTGCAGTGGGTAAAATTTCTGTGAGTGATGCCCAAGTTAGTTGGGAAGACGCACAAGCCGACGCAGCTTGGCTAATCAAAGACCTTAATCTCGATACCGAGCAGTTTAGTTTTGATACACCCGTCAACGTAGCGCTGTCACTACAGGCGGCCAATGTAAAATCCGGCTTTTCAGCGGCAATTAAGTTTAAAACCGCATTAACGGTTAACGATAAGTTCGATAATTTTTCTCTAAGCAGTACCGAATTGCAGTCCACGGTATCAGGCGAAAACATTCCTGCCAAGTCGCTGACCAGCACATTAACTATTGCCGATGCCGCATTAGAGTCGGATAAACAAGCCGTTAAGTTAACAGGCTTAAAACTTGCGATAGGCGAGGCTTTGCTTAGCGCTGACATTGTCGGCACGGGTATCAAGGATGCGCCTGATTTTGCTGGAAATATGAGCATCGCTCCGTTCAATCTGGCTAAATTACTGCAAGAATTGGCTATTAGCCTACCCGCTATGCAGGATGCTAAAGCGCTGAATTTGCTGTCTTGGCAAAGCAATTTACATGCAACGACGGATGTTATTGAGTTGCAAAATCTGGCTATGACGCTTGATGACACGCACGCTCAAGGGCAAATTAGCGTTAATACCGCAAGTCAGTCCGCTATCGGTTTTGACTTGGCATTGGATACGTTGGCGCTGGATCGTTATTTGCCGCCAGTTAATAATTCAAAAAAACAAACATTAGCAAGTCCAGGTGCAGCTTTGGCGGCAGGTGCGGCGGCGTTGCCTGTGGAAACGTTAAGAAAATTGAATGCGGATGGTCAAGTCACGTTGGGTAAATTAACTGTGCGCGGCGTTGATTTACAGGGCGTTAAATTAAAACTAACCGCCAAAGACGGCAAGGTCGCGACGCAACAATCGGTAAATACCTTTTATCAGGGCGCTTATTCTGGCAATCTCAATGTGGATGCCCGGAATAAAAAACCGGTTATTGTTTTAAATGAGCACTTGACCAAGGTGCAACTTGAGCCTTGGTTGAAGGGGCTGTTTAAGAAGCCTATCACCGGACAATTGACGGCATCAGCACAGCTGCAAGCGCAAGGCAGTAATGCAGATGAATTGAAATCAACGCTGAATGGTCATGTGGATGTGTCGCTTAAAGACGCGGTGATTAAAGGTGTTAATCTGCAAAAAATTATTGATAACGGCAAAGCGTTAATCAAAGGCACCGGCTTACCGACAGACAGTAAAGATGATCAAACCCTATTTACGCAAATCACCGGCACGGCGGCTATTAACAATGGTCTCGTGCGCAACGATGATTTGGTCGCTACCGCAGCCAAGTTGCATGTTGACGGTAAAGGCAGTGCCAATATCGTCAACGAAACGCTGGATTATCAGGTGAATGCCAGATTGCCCGCCCAGAAAGCTGGCCAAGCGCCAAGCCCGCCATTGGTTATCGCAATTACTGGGCCTTTCGATAATTTAAATTACGCAATTGATGCCACTGCGTTGTTAACCGATAAAGCCAGAATCGAAAAAGTGCTGGATAAAAATAAAGATAAAATAAATAAGCTCATGAATAAATTGGATAAAAAGCTGGGTCCAGGCACCGGCGATTTATTGAAAGGGCTGTTTCATTAAATGACTCCGGAGAAGTTTCAAAAAAACTTGCTTGATTGGTTTGATCTGCATGGCCGCAAAGACTTGCCCTGGCAACTTAATATCACACCTTATCGGGTTTGGCTTTCCGAGACAATGTTGCAACAAACTCAAGTCGCAACCGTTATTGATTATTTCAATGCATTTACCGGTAAATTCCCTGACATAGAAAGTTTGGCGCAAGCACCGGAAGATGATGTGTTGGCGCTTTGGTCAGGACTTGGCTATTACGCCAGAGCGAGAAATTTACATAAAACCGCACGGATTATTGCCGCGCAAGGCTATTTTCCAGATTCACTGGATGAGCTGGTCAATATGCCTGGTATTGGGCGTTCTACTGCCGGCGCGATTTTGAGTATTGCTTTCAAAAGCAGTCATCCCATTCTTGATGGCAACGTTAAACGTGTATTAACAAGGTTTAGGGCAATTTCCGGCTGGCCTGGCAGCAGTCAAGTGGAGAAGTTGCTTTGGGCGATTAGTACAGACTTGACCCCCGTAGATCGAGTTGCTGACTTCACGCAAGCTATTATGGATTTAGGGGCGACAGTCTGTACTCGAAGCAAACCCGTATGTTCAGTCTGTCCTTTGGTCGGCGCGTGTATCGCCAAAGCCACCGACACAGTGGCCTCATTTCCAAGTTCTAAACCGGCCAAGACCTTGCCGGTTAAAGAAAAAGTGTTTTTATTATTACGTGATCCTGATCATCAAATATGGCTGGAAAAACGCCCGCCCACCGGTATTTGGGGTGGGCTATGGAGCGTGCCGGAGTTTGATAGTGTCGATGAAGCTCAGCAATGGTGCGGGCTCAGGCAGTTGTCTATCAAGTGTCAGCAAGCATTTGACGTTAAGCGGCATACCTTTTCGCATTATCATTTGGACTATACGCCGCTGCTGGTTGATACCAATAACCCCAACAATTTTGTGATGGAAGCCAATCAGGGGCTCTGGTATAAAGCGGAGCAATTTAACGATCTTGGACTGGCAGCGCCTATCAAGCTGCTGTTGCAACACTTTAGCGAGGATAAATAATGACAAGAACAGTGCATTGCGTGAAATTGGGGATAACGGCTGAAGGACTGGATGAGCCGCCGTTTCCTGGCCCCAAAGGTCAGGAAATATTTGATAAAGTCTCTAAGCAAGCTTGGAAAGAATGGTTGGCGAAGCAAACCATGCTGATTAATGAAGGCAAGCTGGCTAGTTTTGATGCTAAGGCTAGAGCCTACTTAGCTGAGGAAAGGACAAAGTTTTTGTTTGAAGGCAATACTGAGATGCCTGAAGGTTACGTGCCGCAAAAGTAGTGGACTTGGACTCTGGCGTTAGTTGTTATAACTAACGCCAGCATCTAGCTAGCTTGTAGTGGGGATTAATGAGTGCCCCAATCGACCCAACCCTGTTGGGCTGAAACCAATACCAACACGCCAAACACAATTCGATACCAAGCAAACACAGTAAAGTCGTGGCGACTGATGAAATATATCAAGCCACGCACGGCAAGGAATGCGCTGATAAACGACACTGTGCCACCTACCGCAAACAATTCAAAGTCTGCCATGCTAAACAACTCGCGATTTTTATAAACGTCATAAAAAGTCGCCGCAAACATAGTTGGAATGGCGAGAAAGAATGAAAACTCGGTTGCAGCGCGGCGAGACAAGCCAAAAAATAATCCGCCGATAATGGTTGCCCCTGAACGTGACGTGCCGGGAATCATTGCTAATGCTTGGGCAAAGCCCACTTTTAAAGCGTCTTGCCAAGTTAGGTCATCGACTGTTTCGGCATGGACAACATGCTGACGACGTTCTGCCCAGAGAATCAGAAAACCGCCAATAATCAGTGCCGAAGCCACCACAAACGGATTGAACAAGTAGGTTTTTATTTGTTTGAGAAACAAAAATCCCAATACTGCAGCCGGTAAAAATGCCACTATCAAATTGATTGCCAGGCGCTGTGAAACTGCTTCAGAGGTCATGCTTGCCAGGGTATGGAATAGGCGTACTCGGTATTCCCAAACAACCGCCAAAATCGCCGCAAATTGAATAGCAATTTCAAAGACTTTACCTTTGTCGTCGTTAAAGTCGAGCAATTGGCCGACTAGAATCAAATGGCCGGTTGATGAGACAGGTAAAAATTCGGTCAAACCTTCGACAATGCCAAGGATAAGGGCATGAAACAACAGGGTAGGGTCAGTCATGGTGGTTCTTTATGTAGTTAACGATAAAGCACAGCGGCTGGATGAGTTGTGAGAATCAAAATCAACGTTTCATGGAATCGAAAAATTCGGCATTGGTTTTAAAGTCTTTTAGTTTGCCGATTAAAAATTCTGAGGCTGCCGTTTCGTCCATAGGCTGAAGGATTTTGCGCAAGATCCAAGTTTTTTGCAGTGAATCGGGATCAACCAGATATTCTTCGCGACGAGTACCCGAGCGGTTGATATTAATCGCGGGGTAGATTCGTTTTTCGGCAATTTTGCGGTCCAAATGCAATTCCATGTTGCCGGTACCTTTGAATTCTTCGTAGATTACCTCGTCCATTCTGGAGCCGGTATCAACCAAGGCAGTAGCGATAATGGTCAAACTGCCGCCTTCTTCGATGTTACGTGCGGCGCCGAAAAAGCGTTTCGGTTTTTCCAGGGCGTTAGCGTCGACACCGCCGGTTAATATCTTGCCCGAAGACGGTACTACCGTGTTGTAAGCTCTGGCCAGTCTGGTGATCGAGTCTAACAAAATAACTACATCGTGTTTGTGTTCAACTAAACGACGGGCTTTTTCGATAACCATTTCAGCGACTTGCACGTGCCGGGTAGGGGGCTCGTCAAAGGTGCTGGAGATAACTTCACCACGCACGCAACGCTCCATTTCCGTGACTTCTTCAGGGCGTTCATCGATTAGTAAGACAATCAAATAACATTCGGGATTCTTTTCAGCGATGGCTTGAGCCAAGGCTTGCAGGATCATGGTTTTACCGGCCTTTGGCGGCGAAACAATCAATCCACGTTGGCCTTTGCCGATGGGCGCGATTAAATCGATGATGCGTCCGGTTAAATCTTCGCTACTGCCGTTGCCTTGTTCCAGTACAAAACGTTGCTTGGCAAACAGTGGTGTGAGGTTGGAAAAGGTAATTTTATTTTTGGTGTTTTCGGGGGGTTCGAAGTTGATTTGATCAACCTTGAGCATCGCGAAATAGCGTTCATTATCTTTAGGCGGTCTGATTTTGCCGCTGATGGTGTCGCCGGTTTTTAAGGAGAAACGTCTGATTTGGCTGGGTGAAACATAAATATCATCAGGACCTGCTAAGTATGAGCATCCCGGTGTACGTAAGAAGCCAAAACCATCCTGTAAAATTTCCAGAACACCGTCACCATAAATGTCATCGCCGGCTTTTGCCTGTTTTTTCAGAATGGCGAAAATCAAATCTTGTTTACGGGATCGGGCGACATTTTCAAGCCCTAGGGATTCGGCTATTTCAATAACTTCACTGATTTGTTTTGCTTTTAACTCGGTAAGATTCATAAAAAAAGGTAACTCGAAGATAAGTAGTTACATGCGCAGCATGACAACCACAAAGGATAGGATTGATAAGTCAGGGATGTATTTATCGGATGATAGATATGAGCGCGCAGAAAATAGCGCAAGATAAGTGTAACTTAAGTTACTCAGCCCCGTCCAACCTTTTGTAACAGACCTGAGTAACTAAATGTATTTAGATATTGCTATCGATGAAGGCTGCTAGCTGTGATTTTGTTAGTGCGCCAACTTTGGTCGCTTCAACTTCACCATCCTTGAACAGCATCAACGTTGGGATGCCGCGTACTCCGTAATGTTGAGGTGTCTGTGGATTTTCGTCGATGTTGATTTTGGCAACTGTCAATTTACCTGCATAGTCCTTGGCAATTTCATCTAACACGGGGGCAATCATTTTGCATGGGCCGCACCATTCCGCCCAGTAGTCAACCAATACAGGGCCGCTGGCCTTAAGTACGGTTTCGTTAAATTCATTATCACTCACATGAAGAACTGAGCTGCTCACATTATTTCTCCGGAATCAAAAAATCAAACTATATGAGCGAAGGTGTGATGAGTCAATCACTATCCGGGATTTTCTTTTTTAAGTTATGCTATGCACCTATGGAAAATACACATCTAACACAAATTCGTTTTAGTAATCTCGAGCTTTCAGAGTCAATTCTGCACGGCTTAAAAGATGCCGGTTTTGAACTCTGCACCCCTATCCAGCGGCGTGCGTTACCCATCACTTTACGCGGCAAAGATATGGCGGGTCAGGCGCAAACCGGGACGGGCAAAACCGCTACTTTTTTGCTGGCTACTTTTCAGCATTTAATTAATGACACCAGCGAGTCGATAAAAAATCCCAGAGCCATTATTCTTGCGCCGACTCGAGAACTAGCTATTCAGATTCACAAAGATGCTTTACAGCTGGGTAAGCATTTGAATCTAAAAATGGCGCTGATTTATGGCGGCACTGATTACGAAAAACAGCTGAATAGCCTAAAAGCCAATGTTGACATCATCATTGGCACGCCGGGCCGTATCATTGATTTTTATCGGCAAAACGCCGTTACCTTGGACAATATTAAGGTAACGGTGATGGATGAAGCCGATCGCATGTTCGATTTAGGCTTCATCAAAGATATTCGCTTTTTGTTACGACGCATGCCGCCGCCGGATCAGCGCTTGAACATGCTGTTCTCTGCCACCTTGTCTTACAAAGTGACTGAGCTGGCTTATGAGCACATGAATAATCCGGTGCTGATTCGTATTGAAAGTGAACAAGTCACCTCCACAGCCATTCAGCAAAGTGCTTTTTGTCCATCTAATGAGCAAAAAATTCCATTGTTATTAGGTATTTTGCATCGAGACCAGCCGCAACGTAGTATTGTTTTCGTTAACACTAAACGCGTCGCCGAACGACTCAATGATTATCTCAATGCCAACGGATATAAAACCGCAGCTTTAAGCGGCGACGTGGCGCAAGACAAACGCCAGCGGTTATTGGCTGATTTTCAAGAAAACCGTATTACCTTATTGATTGCTACCGACGTCGCTGCAAGAGGTTTGCATATTGCCGATGTTTCACATGTCTTTAACTACGACCTGCCACAAGACGTAGAAGATTACGTGCATAGGATCGGCAGAACGGCGCGCTTTGGCGCCAACGGCGTGGCGGTAAGTTTTGTCTGTGAAGAATATGCTTATTCGATGCCCGATATAGAGCAGTACATCGACCAAAAAATCCCTATCCAATCTATTACTGCCGATCTTTTGGCGGAAGTTATCGAGCCTGAAAAAAGGCCGGAAACTGAGAAACCGAGCTTTTCAGCGAATAGGCCTCGTTCAAATGGCCCACGTTCTAGCTTTAGTCCGCGTCCTAAGCCTAAAGCCCCGACATCAACTCACTAAAGTCTGCGATAGCTGGGTATTCAGCTATCTGCCGTTGAGGTAGCCTGCTATCCGGCTTACTGATGGCGCACAAATAGCCTAAGCCAAATTCTCTGGCGGCATTAAGCACTGCCAGAGAGTCGTCGATCATCAGCGTATTTTGTTTGGAAAACCCAATCTGTTGCTGTAATAACGGCCAAAATTCCGGATGTTCTTTAGGTAAACCCAAAGCGTGGGAACTAATAATGGCATCAAAAAACGGCTGCAAACAGGTTTTTTCCATTTTTAGACCCAGGCTGTCTTGATGCGCATTGGTGACCAGCAACACCTTACGCGGCGATTGTCGAAGTTTTTCCAAAAACTCCATAACATGCGGCAATACCGCAATCAACCCCGCAATTTCTGCTTTTAGTCCGGCAATATCCAACTGTAAAGAGTTGCTCCAATAATCCAGGCAATACCATTCCAGTTTGCCTTCCATACTTTTGAAACGAGGTTGCAATTGTTGCTTGGCAAGGTCGATTGATATGCCCTGTTGTTCGGCAAACTTAAGCGGCACAAACTCTTTCCAGAAATGGTTGTCGAAATTCAAATCCAATAACGTACCGTCCATATCCAGCAAAACGGTGTCAATTTTTTTCCAGTCAATCATAGGCTTGGGGATATATAAATCTATATGAATATTCAGGCGAATACGACATTTGCATCATAACCTGAACATGGCAATTTAAAGTTTACTTAAGTCCGGATAAAGCAAGCAATACTACGCAAGATGATATGGCGGCAGACTGAAAAATAGGCGCTCAACTGAGATTGGGAACTAGCTCATTTGGACTATATGGAGGCAGATCTCCGGAGTGATAAGGTTACCAAGCATTACTTGATGCACCAATCTTACTTCAGGGGTAAACATAAATGAGCAAACGATTGTTCCGGTTGACGACATTGCATGTCGCAATCTTATTGGGATTAAGCCCATTCAAAGCACAGGCGCTAATTTACGATTCGGGCGTTTTGAATTTTAACTATAACGGCGGCAATATGTGGGGGCCGAATTCTTCGTTTAACATCGACCGCTCCGATTTTATAGGCCTTAATATACCATTTACATATTTTAACGAACGACAGATGGTATCTATTGCGGGTCAAGACACTGGAGTTGAATTAATAGGCTCCATTGGAACATCCCCTTTTGGCGGGTCGGCTGCTAGAGTGGGCATTAACCTGGGCGGGAAACTCGATTCAGGGTCGGTAAAAGTTAATTATTCGGTCGATGCCAAGCTGAATTTACCGGATAGTCCGCTACTAAAAGGCAGTTATGTTTCGTTGGGAGGGGCAAATAACACCACTGTGTCAAAAAGCATTTTGCAGACTCAGTTAGGTTCAATTTCCATGTATGAAGATTTTGTCTACAACGTTCCCGCTTCTATTATTGCAAGGGGCTGTGTAGCAGGTCAATGTGCCAGCAAACCTGTCAATCTGGGTGTCTCTGTCGATCCGTTTGAATTGTTTTCTTACAATCGGAATGATAATGGGGTAGTTAAATTGTTCGGGACTACCACGCCACTCAATTTTAATACGCCTATTTCATTGGATGCCAATTTTGAAATTGACGGAGTCACCGTCGGCACCAATTTGGGTTCGGTGACGGTTCATACGCCTACGCTGCAAACTGCTATTGGCTTTACGGATACATACGGTAATTTAAACAGCGCCGGCACCGCAAAATTATTTGAAGCGTCCCTGGACATTTCAAATGCGTTTAGCCTGCTATCCGCTAGCGGTGCAACGAATTGGAATTTTGGGGTTGGCGAAGCCATGGTCAATATCACGCCAGCGGCGTTATATGCCAGTCCCATCTTAAGCCTGGAGCAGCAATTCAGTTTCGATCCCAATCTGCAGGTGGATTTACGCTTCGATCACCCGATTACCGCCAGCTTTATAGAGGATGGCCAGCAACGAAGCAAAACCAGTAATGACTTCATAGTATCTATGGATGCCCTGAATAATTACAACTTCAGGTTTGACGCAGATACAGTAATAACGCCAAGCTTTATATTGGATAACAAATTCCGCAACCTCAGCAAACTTGATGTCGGATTGTCGCTGGATATGACCGAATTAAAGGGTAGCGTATCGCTAGCTGGGGAGGATCTTTTCAGTTTCCCCGGTTTAACCCAGCATTTAACCGATGCCGATATCCAAAAAATCACTGTCTTCGATCAAGCTTACGATCTCAATTTCGAGCGTCTACTCGGCAAGGCATTTACCGTCAAAACCTTGGGGCAATCGGTGGACGGACTTTATGCGTTATGGACGGGTCAGGGTTATGATAATAATTGGAGTACGGCGAGTAACTGGCAGGGAGGGAAAAAACCTGTGGATGGCGATGCTATTTTATTTTACGGCAGTGCCGACGGACGCACCTTGGCCTTTGACAATAGAGCCGTAACCAACATCAATGGCATGACCTTTCTGGAAGGGGCTGACAGCTTTGTAGTGGACGGCAACGATCTTAGCAACACCGGGGATATCAGCAATCAAAGCAGCAGAAGTCAGACGATCAAGCAGAATGTGACGATTGCAGCCAATCAGGCTTGGGATGGCGGAACGGGCGGTTTGAATTACCTCGGGAAGCTGAATGTCGATAACGGTTTTAACTTGAGCTTGTTGCGAACCAATACCAGCTCAACGGCTTCTATAGAGGTTGGGAAGGCCGATAACGGCACGTTAAATGTTACTGCGGGTAGTCGTTTGCAGGCGCTGGGTTTAGATATGGGCGTTACTAAGAACAGCATAGGCAAGGTGTTTGTTAGCGATACCGGCACTCAGGTCGCTCTTAGCAATCAGCTTTTGGTAGGCGATTTAGGTAACGGCGATTTGTATATAGAGAATGGCGGTTCCGTGAGCGCCAGTACCGCCGTTTTCGCAAAGCAAGAATCTGCTAACGCTTATTTAGGCTTGGACGGTTCCGGTTCTGAATTAATTGTTAGCCATGGGACGGTACTGGCGAATTCCGGGCTGGCTATATTAAGAGTAAGCAATGGCGCGAGCTTGAAGACCGCTAGCACGGACATGGCGATCAATAGTACGGCTGGCGCGGATGTTCAGTTACAAGGCAACAAAACTCGCTGGGCGATCAATGGCAATATCAAGGCCGGCGGTGACGGTCAGGCAAAACTGCTGGTGGACAGCGGCAGCCAATTGGCTGTAAGCAATAATCTGAGCTGGGGAACGGGAGCAGGGCGTTCCGAATTACAAGTCAACCAAGGCGGCTTAGTCGATGTTACGGGGGATGCGACCCTGGGCGGACAAGGCAGGGTTGTTTTACAGGGCTCCTCTGCTAAAAATCAGACATTGCTTAAAGTGGCAGGACACACGACTGAGCAAGCCGGAGCACAGCTGAGTTTAAATAATGCCAACGCTACTTTCGCTGACGGTTTGGATGTTGCAGGCACTTTGCAATCGCAAGGTGTGTCAGCTATTAATGGCAATATCCAATTAGCTTCGGGTGTCGGACAGATTCTCACTAAAACCGGCCAATTAACGCTGTTTGGCGACGTGACTCACAATGGCGCCACGATTAATACTCATGCGGGTGCGACTACCGTTTTTGAAGGTGCCGTACACGGTGCCGGTAATTTCAGCGGCGGCGGCAACTTAGATTTTGAAGCCGGTTACGCGCCGGGAAATTCGGCGGCGGCTATCCATTTTGCCGGTGATAACGTGACTTTTGGCAGGGCGTCTACGCTTACGATGGAGCTGTTCGGTTCCACTCCCGGCCAGCAATATGATCAATTGCTGAATATGGGTAACCTGAATTTTCAAGGTAATCTCCTGCTGAACTTCGGTCTTTATTCTCCTGCGGTTGCCAGCGTGTTTAACCTGTTTGATTTTCAGAGCTTTTCCGGCATGTTTGATCTGCAGTATATTCAGGTGGCTGGAATCGATAGAGCTAGGCTCGATTTTTCACAATTGGCGTTGAACGGAGAATTGATAGTCAAAGCCGTGCCCATTCCGCCGTCTTTTGTGTTGCTGGCTAGCGGTCTGGCCGCCATGTCGGCATCGGGCTTAAGACGCAGGAGAAATGCACTGGCCGCTTGATCGGATGCGGCTGTGCGAAAGGCAGTGCCCATAAGCACTGTTCGCTAGGCTTAGGGCGAACGGAAGACACAGTTTACCCCGTTGGTTCTGAGCCTTTCGGTTGTTTTCAGAAAAGTCTTGTCGAAAGACAAAATAGCGATTCCTTAAATGCGGTAGAGCAAACCGGCCGTCGAATTTCCAACCTTAAAAAACACATCGACAGGCAATGCGCTGACGCTGACAGGTATACTGGGGCTTGCATTTTTGCAGGTGGGTATCGGGCTCATTTTTATGAAAGTATTGGTTGTCGATGATCATGGCTTATTTCGGGACGGTGTCTGTTTGCTAATACGCCGCATGGATATTGGCATCGATACCATTCTCGAAGCCGGTGATGCGCAAAGCGGCCTAGCTCTTGCGGCTAAACACACCGACCTAAGCATAATTCTATTGGACATCAATTTACCAGATCTCTCCGGTGCATCGACAGTGCGCGCTTTTCGGCGTACGTGCATCAGCGCTTCGCTGGTATTGTTATCGGCTGTCGACGACCTGTCGTTGGTGCGGCGGTGCATGAACGAAGGCGCCCAAGGTTTTATTCATAAATCCGCCAATGCAGAAACGATTCTTACCGCCCTGCGCCGTATCTTGAACGGGGAAGCGGTCTGGATTGATCCTTCGTCAAAGCTTGCCGCTCTCGATGAAATGCATGATGTGGCAGCCGTTACCTTAACCCCTCGGCAAATGGATGTGTTGGCCCGATTGTGTCAGGGTTGGTCGAACAAGGAAATCGCTCGCGATTTGCTGATCAGCGACAACACCGTACGGATTCATGTCGCGGCAATTTTGCAGAGCTTAGGGGCAAGAAACCGGTCCGAAGCCATCGTGGTGGCAAGAGACTTGGGCTTAATCGGTGGTTAATTTGCCGGAAGCGGAGCAGACTTTATTACGTGAACGCATACGGGTGTTGTTTGCCCATGCGCCGCAAATTCTATTGGGCGGATTGGCGGCCGCCGTTATTTTAGCGATGATCTTACGAGATCGGGCCGATGCGGCTCAACTACAAACCTGGCTGGTATCTGCAGTCATCATCAATAGTGTTCGCTATGGGCTGGTACTCGAGTTTCGGCGCCGGGCAAGCACCGCTTTCGACCCTCGCCTTTGGGGCTGGATTTTTGCGTTGGGTTCAGGTGTGTTCGGCTCGCTATGGGGCTTAGGGTTTTACTTATTCTTCAAGCCGGATCCGTTTGAATTGATTCTATTGACGTTGGTGTTGTCCGGCATGGTTGCTGGTTCGCTAGCGTCACTGTCGGCATTTTTACCCGCTTACGTGCTGTATGTGGTGTGCTCGGTGGTGCCTTACATTTGGCGCTTAACTCAGGAAATGACTACTCTGTATCTGGAAATTGCCGGTTTTACCGTGCTCTTTTCGGTCACCAATTTACTCTATGGGCGTAATGCGCAAAATATCCTGATTGCTGCCGTTCAATTACGCATGGAAAAAGAAGCGCTGGCCGATAAGCTCAATCAGCAAATTCATGCGACCAACGCCGCTAGAGACAAGGCCGAACAAGCTAATCTGGAAAAATCTCAACTGCTGGCGGCGACCAGTCATGACTTACGGCAGCCGGTTCATGCACAAGCGCTGTATCTGGAAGTACTCAGACAAGACTTGTTCGGACGGCCTGAAGCTGAACTGGTGGAGCGTATTATCGAAGCAAGCAATGCCCTGAACGATATGCTGGATTCTTTACTGGAAATTTCCCGTATCGAAGCCGGAGGCATGTTGCCTAATGTGACCAATTTTTCCTTGGAGCCGCTGTTAGTCAGGCTGGATAGGGAATTCATGCCGCAAGCTCATGGCAAGGATTTACGGTTCAGGTTATTTCCCTCGACAGCCTGGTGCCGTAGCGATCCGCTGTTTGTCGAGCGAATATTGCGTAACCTCATCACCAATGCCTTGCGCTATACCCAACAGGGCGGCATCGTGGTCGGTTGCCGCCGGCGCGGGGAGCAGTTATGGCTGCAAGTATGGGACACCGGTATCGGCATTCCGGAAGATCAGCAGCAAAACATTTTTCGCGAATTCCGGCAATTGGCTAACCCTGAACGGGATAGGCGTAAAGGGCTGGGCTTAGGATTGGCTATCGTCGACCGGCTATGCGGTTTGCTGGCTCATCCGATCCGCATTGCCTCCCAGCCGGACAAGGGCAGTATGTTTGAATTTGCCGTACCCGCAGTCGATCCAGACCGGGTGGCTCTCCAAGAAAACATTATGGCGTTCGCCGATCTGCCGCCCGGGCTTGGTGTTTTGGTGCTGGACGACGATCCGATGGTGCTAGATGCGGCCGGGCGTATTTTGGAGCGACTGGGCTGCCGGGCATGGTGCGCCGGTACGCTGGAAGACGCGATTGCGCTTGTTCTGGGCCTGGCGAAACCGGATGTCCTGCTGGTCGATTATCGCTTATCCGGTAATGTCACCGGTATCGATGCAGCACATGGGATTTATCAGGCGCTTGGATGTACCGTGCCCACTGCGATCATCACCGGCGATATTGCGCTTGAGCAACTCGACGAAATCGGCAATTCGGGGTTTCCTGTGTTGCACAAACCCTTGGATGGCGCACGTTTTCGGGCATTGCTTTCATCGTTATCGCGGGTAACTGAGGGGGATTTTGATGAGCCTTAGATCTAACAAATAACGCGAAAAGCTTAGGTACAGCTCAATTTATAGCCAACTCCATAGACCAGCGATAATTTCTGAGCGCGAAATGGTTGAGGTGGTGCTTCAGTTTGAGTTGTTCGAGCTTGAAAAAAGCATAGATAGATGCAAAGAAATGGTTGCTTTGGGTTCTCACCGTGACGGTAGCAGGAAGTAATACAGCAACACTGAGTGACAAGCCAAGATGAAAAGATTTACGATCAATCATTTTTTTCTCCATGTAGTGGGTGAGTAACCAAAAAGATAAATATCCGGTTGGCGATACTAACAATAGCCACCTAATTAGGAGTAATTGTGGAGAAAAAATGTAATTTTCGTGCCGGGCGCTAGTCTTAGGCTGAATAAGCGCTGCGCATCCGGTTACAACGAAAATATTGCTTTAGCTTAACGGCATTGCATGCAGGCCCCGCCTCTGCTCGGCGCCTGATTTTGCAGAGAGCCGATAAACCTTGAGCTGGGGGTTACCCGGCGATTCCGGATCAACCTCAAATATGCTTTCAACATGGGCTAGATTGATCTCAAAATCCTCCGCATACAGCGTTTTAATTTCTTCGGCAATGCCAAAGGCTTGGCTCGGGGTGTCTTTTTCTTCAGCGTCCTCAGTGGTCAACAGAAAAACCGTAGCTGTTGCAGGTACGATTTTTCTCAAGTGGCTGACATAGTGTTTGCGAATATCTTCCGGCAACGCGGTGAGCGCAGCCCTGTCATAAACCGTATCAATCCGGCCTAGATCCTCAAGAGTTAACGAAAAATAATCGCCGCATAGGATGCTGATTCGGCCATGTTGCCAGAGCGTGAATTTTCCAAGCTGCCGCCGAGCCGGCAGCAAGCGGTTCTCCCGGAAAAAGGCCCGCACTGCAATAGGACTTAACTCCACACCGATAACATTATGTCCCTGCTTTGCAAGCCAGACCATGTCCAGACTCTTTCCGCATAAAGGCACGAAAACACGACTTTCTGGGACCAGCTCAAGACTGGGCCAAAATCGTGTAAGAAGTCGATTCGTCGATTGCTGGTGGAAATCAGTTCTGTGATCGCGCCAGCTTTGTAACCAAAGCTCGTTGTCGCGACCGGTCATGACGGCTCAAGCTCCTGCGATCGGGTAAAGTTTAGGAAACGCCCCTTATACGGATCGCCGTTTTCAATAAACAGGTCGGCACGTTGACTGGTGAAATCATAGCCTAACTCAGCCATTTCCCGGCAAAAACCGACCCGATTGCCGCGATCCGGGTCGACGATAATGATTTCGGCAGACGGCGCGGCGTGACGATCGATGAAAGCTGCGAGCTGGTTGGGTTGTTGGCGTTCATAAAGCACATCGCTACCGATGATTAGATCGAACTCACCCAGTTCAGGATTGTTTACCTCCCAATTACCGGTTTGGTATTTCAACGGCCCCAGCTTGTTCAACAGCAGATTTTCTTTCAGGAAAGCCCGGCTCAATGGATGCCAATCGCTGACAGTCATGTCTCCAGCCCTACGATGGATAACCAGACTCGCCAAGGCGAGGCCTGCACCGATTTCCAGAATGCGTTTACCAGCCAAGTCAAAGGTATGCATGGCCAACGCCAGCACCCGCGCCGACGGCCAAATGCGCCCGAATAGCGACCAACTGGCGGATGAAATCCCGGCCCGCTCCGCTTCACCCAGCGGATCGGAATATTGCTGAAGATCTAACAACGAGCGGATCTGGTAATCCGTGCCGCCAACAGTGACGGTCTCGAACTTGACATGGTAATCGGGCATAAAGATTTCTTCTCATGGCGTAAGGTTGTGCATAAGGAAAATGTTCTGATCGAACGGGCACAAGACTTCGTGAGAAGAGAGATGCAGGCAGAAAAGGCACTTGCGAGGGCTGCCCGAATGGTTTAATTGGGCAGCTAGTGTTGCTAGAGTAACACGGATAGCCGGTGCGAAAATGCACACTGCGATTACGCTTTACCTCGGTATGTTATGATTTAGCCATCACCTCAGTCGATAAAACTAAAACAGCATGATTCGCGAACTGCAAATTAACAATTACAAATCCCTGCATGAGCTGACCTTAGAAGTCGGACGCTTTAATGTGTTGATTGGCGAAAATGGCTGCGGAAAAAGTAATTTGTTAGAGGCGATTGCTTTGGTTGCGGCGGCGGCAGCCGATAAATTGGATAATGAGTTTTTGGTGTCGAGAGGGATTAGGGTTACTGATCCGCAATTGATGCGCTCGGCATTTAGCAATGAAAGTATGCAAGAGCCTATAAAAATTGGTATCGGTTTTAAAAACTCAGACGAGATACAAAAATATACGTTAATCAACGATAATCAACCTTATGCAAGATGGATTAGGCGGGAAGCCGGGCTATCTGCATTAACCAACATATGGCAGCAAATAAGCAAAGAAAAAGGACTTGAGCAACTTAAAGAACAATATGACGCTGTCAAAGCTAAAAAAACATCGGCAATACCAGGCAAAAAAACTCCTGAAACATTCGATGAAGCCGTTGAAAAGATGAAAAAAATTATCTTGGATTCAACGGCTAATTTTTTTGAAGATAACAAAATAGATGCCAAAAACTATCTTGAACACGCTGAAAGTGTTGTAAACAGCGAAAAAGAAATAGAAAGCTTTATTATCTACTCCCCCGAAAACACCGCTCTAAGAAATTTTTACAAAGAAGGCCAAATTGAACCGTTAGGCATTAACGGTGAAGGTTTGCTTAAGTTACTAAAAGTTATTCAGAATAAATCTGGTGAATCACCAAAACAATTACAAGACATTCACGCTAGCCTCCAACTTTTCGATTGGTACGCTGAGATAAAAATACCCTCAAGTGGTATTTTAGGCTCCCTTAAAGATTACATTACAATTACTGATCGTTATTTAACTCAACCATTCGATCAACGTAGCGCCAACGAAGGCTTTCTGTTTGTATTGTTTTATATCGCTTTGATAGTGTCAGACGACACCCCGAAAATTTTTGCTATCGATAATATTGATACCTCACTCAATCCCAAGCTGTGTACCAAGCTCATTAAGGAATTAGTCCGCCTAGCGAAAAAATATGACAAACAAGTGTTTGTTACCACCCATAATCCGGCCATTTTAGACGGTATTGATTTGGGTGATGATGAACAACGTTTGTTGGTGGTATCAAGAAATAAACAAGGCCACACCCGCTTTAAACGCATCACACTAAAAGACAAACCCCGCTCATCAACTAATGAAGAGTTAAAGCTCTCGGAAGCTTTTTTAAGAGGCTATTTAGGCGGCTTACCGAAAGGATTTTAAACTTATGTTATTCGGTTTAGCGTGCGAAGGGCCTACTGACCAAGTCACGATTGAAAATATTTTGTGCGGCTATTTTCAAAATCCAGACCTTGATCAAGACATAACTGAGTTACAACCGCCATTTGACGAAACTGATCAAAAACATGGCAACGGCGGTTGGCCGATACTTTTGAAATACCTGGCCTCAGCACGATTCCGAGACGATGTGTTAAATACCGAATTCGTGATTTTGCAAATCGATAGCGATATCGCACACAAAATACCCGTCGATCATCAAGATAATGAGGGTAACGAACTATCGGCAGGTAGTTTGATGGCCAATATTAGAGACAAATTAATAGAAAGCATTGATAACGGCGAATTGGATTTTTATCAAACCTATGCAACTAAAATCATTTTTTCGATTTGTGTGCATTCTTTAGAATGTTGGTTAGTTGCGCATCATGCGGAACAAACAGCGATTCATAATTGTTTTGAGGTATTAAAAACAGCCATCAACTCCAATGATATTCGCGTTGCTAAAAAGCGGAAAAACTACGACATACTTAGCCAGCCGTTTTTAGATCGTAAAAATATTGATGCCGTGGCAGAAAAAGATCCCAGTTTTCGCGCGTTTATTCAATCGCTCGAAACAATTCAAGATCAGGTTAGTCAGCAGACCTCGCCATAATGCCGTCGCGTCAGATGGAAACTTGACAATCTCTGTTCCAGTGTTAGGGGCATCGTTAATAGGCGTAAAATCGTCTTTGACAGAAATACGCACGCGCTGGTTAAGTTTTAAATGTGCTTCACTGGCGATTGCAGCAGGTAAGCGGATACCCAAATGATTTCCCCATTGTTTGATACTAAATTAATGGCTTCAGTCATAACTGCTTCCTGTAAATATTTGAACAAATATAAACATCGATAGCTACTTGGTCAATTTGGGTGTGACTGTAGTCATCCAGATTTATATGTTTGACCCACTACCCGACTGGGTTATATTTGCTAACGTAAAAAATAAGCGAAGATAGCTCATGGCTGATAAACCTAACATTCTCAATAAAACCACTATCGCT
>Ga0208262_1000180_pt1 | contig 27244 bp, 22 predicted proteins | sample LakWasMet15_LOW5_2_FD_183863 | JGI IMG/M metagenome (GOLD analysis project Ga0208262, IMG submission 183863) | Freshwater sediment methanotrophic microbial communities from Lake Washington under simulated oxygen tension - Sediment Metagenome... | ecosystem: Environmental > Aquatic > Freshwater >... | reverse complement strand
CAGCGTGGCGATCTCGGTGCTGTCGAGCAGGTTCTTCATGTCGTTGCTGGCGCGTGACAGCTCGGTCAGCTTGGCCTGCAACTCGTGGTTGACGGTCTGCAGTTCCTCGTTCATGGACTGCATCTCTTCCTTGGAGGTGGTCAGCTCCTCGTTGGTGGACTGCAGCTCCTCGTTGGTGGATTGCAGCTCCTCGTTGGTGGACTTGAGCTCCTCCTGCGAGGTCTGCATTTCCTCGCGCGTCGACCTGGCCTCCTCGCGTGCCTGCAGCAGCTCCTTGGCCAGCGCTTCCAGCCGTTCGGCACTGCCGGGCGGTTCGTGCTCGGCCGCTCGGCCGCGCCGGCGTGGCGGCGCCGGCACATCGCTGAATACCACCAGCGCCAGGCCGCGCTGCGTGGCCGCTTGCAGCATCGGCTGCACCACCACGTCGAGCCGCTGTGCCGGGCCCTCGCCATCGAGCCGCACGCCCTTGAGCGTGGCCACCGTCTGCTCGCGCACGGCGCGGTGGAAAGTCTCGCTCAGGGCCTGCTTGAGCCCGTCGCGGGCCATGGAAAACAGGTTCAGGCTGGCGCGCCCGCTGGTGGGCTCCAGGTACTTGCCGGTCCTGCCGCTGACGTACAACAGGTCGCCCTCATCGTCCACCAGCACCGCGGCCGGCGCGTAGTGCTGCAGCAGCGTGCGCTCCACCATGGCCTGCAGGTTGGGCAGAGGCGGCACGGCGCCCGGCGCCGGCTGGCTGCCGGCGCCGGACTTGGCCAGGTGGCTGCCAAAGGCGGCCGGAAAGTCTGGCGGCAGTATCCGCTCGATCGAGTCGAGCCGGCGGAAGATCCGCGACCTGCTGAGCAAGGGCGCGAACAGCCCGGCGCCGTTGCCGACCGATTCGGCGCTGCCCAGCACCAGCATGCCGCCGGGGTTGAGGCTGTAGTGGAACAGCTGGATCAGCTTGGACTGCAGGCTGCCCTCCAGGTAGATCAGCAGGTTGCGGCAGCTCAGCAAGTCGAGCTTGGTGAAGGGTGGGTCGGCAATGATGTTCTGCTGCGCAAACACCACCATCTCGCGCACCTCGTTGACCACGCGAAAGCCGGTGATGTCCTCGACGAAGAAACGGTTCAGCCGTTGCGGGCTCAGGTCGGCGGCGATGGAGCGCGGGTAGATGCCGGCGCGCGCCGTGGCAATGGCTTCCTTGTCCAGGTCGGAGGCAAAGATCTGCAGTGTGTAGCGGTGGGTTGGCCGGACCGCCTCGATCGCCTCCTTGAACACCATCGCCAGCGAATAGGCCTCCTCGCCGGTGGAGCAGCCCGGTGTCCAGGCCCGCAGGGCGGCGCCGTCGGGGTAGCGCGCCAACAGCGCCGGAATCACCTCGGTCTTGATGTCGTCCCACACCAAGGGGTCGCGAAAGAAGCTGGTCACGCCGATCAGCAACTCGTTGAACAGCAGTTCGCCCTCCTGCCGGTTCTCGCGCAGGTAGCGCAGGTAGTCGCCGAGCCTTGCCAACTGGTGCAAGCCCATGCGCCGCTCGATGCGCCGGGCGATGGTGCTCTTCTTGTACTGCGAGAAGTCATGGCCGGTCTGCGCGCGCAACTGCACAACGATCTTCTCGAGCAGGCCGGCGTCTTTCACGTCCAGTGGCAGCTCGGCCAGCTCGTCGGCTTGAGCGTTCAGGTGGGCGTGGGCGATGAAGGCCAGGATCTTGGCCGGCAGTTCCTCGACCAGGGCGACCACATCGGCCACGCCGGAATCGATGGCGCTGCGCGGCATGCTGTCGAACTGGGCCGAGGCCGGCGTCTGCACGAAGCAGGCGCCGGCGGCCTGGCGGATGGCGCGCAAGCCCAGCGTGCCGTCCGAACCCATGCCCGACAGGATGACGCCGATGCTGTGCTGCTGACGGTCCTGCGCCAGCGACTTGAGGAAGGTGTCGATCGGCAAGCGCAGGCCACGCGGCTCGGGCGGCTCCATCAGTTGCAGCGTGCCGTTCAGGATGGACAGGTCGCGCCCGGGCGGAATCACGTAGACATGGTCGGCCTGCACCACCATCTGGTCGCTCGCCTGCACCACCGGCACCGCGCTGTGGCGCTGCAGCAGTTCGACCAGCATGCCCTCGCGGTCGGGGTCGAGGTGCTGGACGATGACGATCGCCATGCCACTGGCGGGCGGCACGTGCGACAGGAATTGCTGCAATGCCCCCAGCCCGCCGGCGGAGGCACCGATTCCAACGATGGGAAAGGGCGCGCTCTCTGGCACGGTTTCATTGGAATCCACGCAACCTCCGTTTGTTACCCGGATTGTGTCAGGGTTCAATTGAGCCGTGTTCCATCATCGCTTGCGCATGCTTGATTTCGCCGGCGCTCGGCCGGTCCACCAGAATCGGCACCTGGGTCAGCGTCAGTGCCTTGTGCGTGACGCTGCCCAGGAAGGCGCTGGACCAGCCGCCACGGCCGTGCGAGCCCATGAAGACCAGGCCACAGTTTTCCTCTTTCGCGGCCTCGACGATCGCCTGTGCCGCGTTGCCGTGAAACACGATGCGCGTGCCGACCTCCACGCCGTGCCCCCCGGCGGCCTTGACCAGCAGGTCGAGGTAGCGCTGGGCGATGGCGCGGCATTGTTGGTCGTAGTCGGCTTCGGACGGGTACTCGAAGGGGATGCCACCCAGGTAGATCGGGTACTGGTAGGGCGGAATGCAATGGAAGGCGACGATGCGCGCGCCCAGCCGTTTGGCGAACTCCACGGCCTTCAGCGCCGAGGCCATCGATAGCCCGGAGCCGTCGGTGGGAACCAGGATGTTGCCGAAGCGCGGGCCGCCGCGCTGGAACGCGACCACCTTGCCCGAGACCACAGGGCCTACCCTTCGAAATCGCGCAATGCGTCGAGCGAGTGGATGAGGACTTCGCGGCGGTCCACGGAGATGATGCCCAGGTGGTCCATGGCCGAGAAGGCGCGGCTGACGGTTTCCAGCGTCACGTCCAGGTGGTTGCCGATGTCGCGCCGGGTCATCGGCAGGGTGAAGCGGCTGGGCGAATAGCCCATGGCCGCAAAGCGATCGGACTGGATGCGCAGGAAGCGCGCCACCCGCGCCTCCGACTTGGCCGAGTGCGACAGCGCGTAGCAGGTCTGCTCCTGCGCGATCTCGCGGCTGATGGCCCAGTAGGCCATGCGTTCGATGTCGTTGCAGCCGCGACCGGGCGAGAGGAACTCGGCGGCCGGGATCTTGATCAGGTCGCAGTCGGTCAGCGCCACCACCTCGCTGAGGTACTGGTTCTTGCAGATGCCGTCGTAGCCCAGCAGGTCGCCCTTCATCGGAAAGGCCAGCACATGCTCGGCGCCGTTGACATGGGTCATGGAGGTCTTGAGCGCGCCCAGGCGGACCACGTACAGGCCGTCAAAGGCTTGGCCCATGCGCAGCACGGACTGCCCGGCCTTCAGGCGGCGGCGGCGGAACAGCTCGCCGTCGTCGTTGTCGGGCACCTGGCCGGTGAACTGCAGCAACTCGACCACTTCCTGGAAGCTGGACCAGCGCTCATCGGTTTCCAGCTTGAGCGCCGGATGCGCCAGCGAACTCTCCCACCGGCCGGCAGCCGGCGCTGTTTGAAGATTCATCATTTTGTTGGCTCCCAGGGCGGACGGCCGCGCCCGGCAGGCGCTTGAGCAGATCCGTGGGCCAACTTTAGGTAGCGCGCCGCATGGCGTCTGTAGGGAGATGTTGACATGTGGTGACGGTGAACGTCGACAGTTGCCCCCGCGACGGCGCCGGCGCGGCCCCCTACTGCTTACTGGTTACGGCGATCGATCCCGGTTTGGGGCGCCGCCTTTTTCCTGCAGGCTGGCGCTTGATTGATTGGGTGAAGCCGCCGGCCTAACCTGCTGGTCCGGCATGGGGATGCGCAGCACCGAGCCGATGGCAATCGCCGTGATGGCATAGGCTGCCCACTCCAAGACCACCAGAACTACCTTGGTCATGCTGCTTGGCCGTGCTCAGAGCGTCACCACCAGGGAAAGCGCCTCATCCGGGTTGTAGTGGGTGCGGTACTTGAGACGCTGCTGCAGCGCGGGCGACTCCCACTCTCCGTTGTGCGGCGTGCGGTAGTTGAAGTAGAGCGTTGGCACCAGCGTGGTGGAGCGGCCGATGATGCGTTGCACTGCCTCGTGGTCGGGGTGGCCGAATTGCGCGCCGTTGGTGCTGAAGAGGTAGCGCGGGCTCTCGACCAGGGTCATCAGTTCGTCGCTGGTGTTGCCCTTGCTGCCATGGTGCGCCACCTTGACGGCATCCACGCGCAGCCGCTCCAGGCCGCGTTCGGCAAGCAGGCGCCGGATCGAGGCACACACCACCTCGGCGTGGGCGTCGGCGAGGAACAGGCAGCTCCAGTCGGCGTACTCGGCCAGGAAAGCGATGCTGGCGCCATTGGCGGCGGCGTTGTCGGGCCGCGACTGCCTGGTCAGCAGGGCATCCAGCTCGGGCGTGCTGCCCAGCAGCCCCTGACCGGGCAAGTAGCGCTGCTGGCTGGACAGCAGTTGCCACGCGGCGTCCAGGTCGCCCGGCTCGATGGCGTCGCCAACGTCCTTGCGCCAGGCCTCGCGCATCTTGACCAGGGTTGCCACGGTGGGCGAGAGCAGGGTCAGGTGCATGCTGCCGGGCAGGGTGCGCGTTGGCAGGTGCTGGTCGTCACGCACCAGCACCGCGCCGCCCTCGAAGGCGCCGTTCCAGCAACCCTCGTCGAGCCGGCGCGCCAGCAGCGCACTGAAGTATTCGCCCTGCTTGCCGCCCAGCAGGCCGTGCGCCTGCTCCAGATGGCGCCAGCCATTGAACCAGACGTCCTTCACCACGAAGGGCCACGGGCGTGGCTCGGCGAACAGGCGCACCAGACCGTCGATGTGGTCGGTGTCGACGTGGCTGAGCACCATCAGCTCGAAGCGCCGCTCCCCGGCGGGCAAGGCGTCCAGGCGTTGCTGCAGCGCGCCGAAGGCGCCGATCGGCCCGCCGTCGATCAGCAGGCGGCGGGTGCGCTGTGGTGTGCCGTACTCCACCAGCAGGCAGTCGCCGTGCAGGGCGGGCAGCATCTCGATGCGAAAGAAGGGTTGGATCATGGTGGACTCCTTCCAGTCAGTTGGGGTCAGAGCACATCACTGCGCGAGTGGTCTGACCCGCAAGGTTTCACAGGCGCCAGTCGGCGTCGCCGAAGGCCACCACGCACAGGGCCATGGGCACGCTGTCGAGCAGGGCCGCGCGCTTGGCGTCGCGGATGATTTCGCCGATGCGCAGCTTGCCGGGCTCGCCGGCCTGCGCCAGGCCGGCCACGATGGCCTCGCCGACGCGCACCGCATGGGCGCCGAACACGGTGGCAATGGTGGATACCACCACCGCCGCGCCGGCCTGGCGGAAGTAACGAATGTGGTTGGAGAACTCCTGCGCCGTGCCGGCCACGTCACAGCCCAGCAGCATCACCAGCGGCGGTGGGCTCTCGCCGGTGTGCACATAGTCCGGCGACAGGCCCAGCGTGTAGAGCTTGTTGCCGCCGATCTCCAGCAGCACGTTGCGCGCCTTGCCTTCGTTGTGCGGGAAGGCCACCAGCAGGGCCGGGTGGCGGGTCTTGACGGCGTTCATCCAGTCGGCCCAGTCCTTGACCAGCGTGACCTGGCTGCCCAGTGTGCTGCCCAGCCGGCGCAGCAGGCCGGCCACCTCGGCGGGCTGCACCTCCTGGCTGTGCGCCACCAGCGAGCCGGCGCGCAGGTTCAGCTGGTCGCGCCCGTCGATGGCTTCCACCTGCAGCACCACTTCGGCGCCGTCGACCGGCAGCGCCAGCGGGTCGAACAGGTGGCGCTCGATGACTTTCTTCAGGCCCCAGAAGCCCATTGGGCAGACGTGGTCGGTGGGCTGGCTGCTGCGCGCGCAGCGCGGCGGACAGCGGCCGGCGGCCAGCGCCTCGCGGTGTTGCGGGCAGACCGTGGCGCCCGGCTTGGGCGGGTTGAAGTCGTACATGAACTCCAGCGGGATCACGGCATCCTGGCGCGCGCTGATCACCTGCAGGTAGGCGACCGACTCGTCTCCGGGGTCGAAGCCGCCCGTGGCGAGGCGCTTGAGCTGGTCCAGGTAGAGCAGCGAGTACAGGTCGGCGCCATCGCGCGCCAGGCTCACCAGCAGGGTCGGGTTCTCGCCCTGGTCGAGCCCGTCACCGTAGTCGGCCACGCTGTGCGCCACGGCGGAGATGGCGGTGTTGAGGCTGCCGACGATGTCCTGGATGTCCGAGCCCAGGTGCTTGGCCCAGGCGCGCTGGCCGGCGACGCCGGTCAGCATCGCCTCGCCGTCGGCGCTGTGGTTCAGCACCATGGCCATGTCGAAGCGGCGGCGTTGGCCCAGGTCGGACCAGTCGTGGCGCACCTGGGTCTCGTCGTCCAGCGTGATGCGCGAGCCGGCCTCCTGCAGTGCCGCCGGCGACATGGCGACGCGGGTGTGCAGCAGCTGGGTCTGCAGCACGCGCCCACGGTGCAGCACCGAGATGCGCGCCTCGAACGCTCCGGCGAGCACCGGCGTGAAGACGAATTCGGCCACGCTGCTGTCGCCCACGCGCGGCAGCAGGATCTCGCGCAGCAGCGGCTGGTCGAATTGGCGCGGCTCATGCAGCACCACCTGCAGCCGGTGTTGCGCCTGCCCCTGGCGGAACAGCGAGTCCTCCGGGAATACGCGGGCCGCGGTGGTGCGCTCGGGCCGCTTGGCGCCGATCAGCAGTTGCACCATCACCGGCTGGCCGACGCAGTAGCCGGCGCGCTCCTCGACGAATTGATCGGCCGGCTTGCGAAAGCTGAGTTGCTGCAGGTAGCGCGGCGTGGTCTTGCGGCGCAGGGCGGCGTTCTGTTGCGCCTGCACACTGCCGTGGAGTTCGGAGATGGCCGAGGCCTCGCCCGACTCGTGGTCGAAGCGGTAGCGCGCCCGGGTGGCGTCGATGGCGTCGGCGATGTCACGCGGGGCGGCTGCGCTGGACGGCTCAAACGGCGGCGTTGGCACGCTCATGCGCTGGGTGTAGCTGCGCAGCTTGAAATCCGGCACGCCGAGCCGGTCGAACGACTCGCGCTTGAGCAGTAGCTTGGTGGTCTCGGGCAGCCGGCGCAGGCTCTTGGTCAGGGCGGTGACGGTGGTGTCCAGGTGGCTCAGGGTCAGCAGGTCGCGATTGAGCAGCAGCAGGGCGCCGGGGCGAAATGCCAGCGTCAGGGCCACGTCGATCGGCAGGTTGTGGCTGAGCTGGTCGCCAAACGCGCGCAGGCGCGTGGCGAACTCGTCGGCGGACTGGCCGGACTCGACGATGGCGATGCCCTCGGCGCGTACCCGTGCCACCAGGGCGCGCAGCAGCGGTGCGGCGCTGCGGGCCGAGTCGGTGCCCAGGCCGGCGACGATCACCAGGCAGCAACGCAAGGACAGGCCGCTGGCCAACAGCCGGGCCAGCGCGTCGCTGGCGCCCGTGCCGATGACCAACACCTCGGCGCGGGCGGCCTCGCGGCTGGCGCTGGCAAAGCGGTAGGGCCAGTGCGGTGGCAGGGCGCCCTGGCGTTGTGCCAGCGGCGCCTGCAGCGGGTCGCCGGGCAGGGTGGTGATGGTGAACGGCCAGCACCAGTCGGTGCGGCCATCGGCGGCAAAGGCCTCGTCCAGGTAGACACTGGCCGCCCCGACATCCGGGTGTGCCAGCGCACTGGCCAGGCCCAGCACCGAATCGGCGCTGCGGGCGCTGCTCTGCAGTGCCAGCCGCGGCCCGCCTGGCCGGGAGTCGATGGCGCCTGGCAGCCTGGCCAGAAAGGCGCGCCAGACCTCGGCCAACTGGCCCGCCTGCGGGGCCGTGACCAGCTGGGTCTTGCCACCCGGCGCGCCGGCCACCCGCAGGCGCGGCGCGGTGCGGCGCGATGCCGGCAGCGGCAGGGTCCAGGCCAGTTGGCCCTGGTGGCCTTGCATGGCCTCGGTGAGCAGCTCTGCGAGCCGGTCCACGCGCCAGCCGCCGGCGTCCCAGGCGCGGCCCAGGCTCAGCCGGTCCAGCGCGGCCAGCGCGCCCAGCGCCGCCAGCGCCGCGGCAAAGGCTTCGTCGCTCAGCTCCAGGCTCCAGCCGGCCAGGTGTTCCCTATCGATTGCCATGACTGCACGGGTGGGTGTCGGCGTCGGCGCAGCCCGCGCCTAGAGTGGGTATTGCGGCACTGGCCAGGAGGTGGCCATCGGCACCTGGAGGCCGGCGCGCTCACGCAGCGACACGTCGCACAAGGCGTAGGCCCAGTTGATCAGGTGCCCCTGGCGCTCGGCCTCCACGCTGCGCAGGCGCGTGGGCATGTGCTCCAGTGCGTCGCTCAAGGGGGAGTCGACCGTCATGCACGGCACGGTGGAGCCATAGGACGACAGGTGCGTGCCGATGCCCCAGAAGGCACCGCGCTTGCGCCTGGCCTCGAACTCGCTGATCAGCCAGCGCTTGCGCAGCGCACGGGTCTGGTCGATCAGGATGTCGCGCACCCGGCCGAGCTGGAAGACGTTGTCCACGGCGGGGCTCTCGTCGACCTCGAAGGGCGCGCCGGCGTCGCTGACCAGCACAATGTCGACGTTGTCGACCAGCGACTCCAGTCCCATGTTGTCGTAGATGCCGCCATCGGCCAGCACGATGCGCTTGCGCAGCGCCTGCAGGTTGGGCAGGTCGCTGCCCTCGGTCCAGGCCTCTGGATCGGTCTTGAGGATGATGGGCGAGAACAGCGGCGGGAAGGCGCTGGAGGCCGCCACCGCCACGGCCAGCGTGGGGTTGGTGGTGCGCGAGACGCCCAGCATGTAGTCGGCGATCATGTCCTGGCGGAAACGAAAGCTGCGCCCGGTCTGCAGGTTGGTGGCGTAGAAGATGAACTTCGGGTTGTCGCTGCCATCGACCAGCGGGATGTCCTTGATGGTGGCATCGCCAAACAGGTCCTTGGCATAGCGGTGCGCCAGGAAGTCGCCAGCGGTCTTGAACGGCACGAGCAGGCCGGCCAGACCGGCCCCGATGTCGACCGTGTTGGCGCAGAAGGTGCGCACCGGCTCGGCCACCACCTTCTCGAAGTTGCGCGCGCGCCCGCCGCTGAACTGCAGCGAGCGCCAACGGTGCGCCAGGATGCCGGCCAGGATGGAGCCGCCAGAGACGCTGGTGATGCGGTCGAGCCTTCCCAGCAAGCCCGCGTCGTTGAGCCGCCACAGCGTGCCCAGGCCAAACAGGGCGGCCCGAAACCCGCCGCCTGACAGAGCCAGGCCGATGGTCCCGTTCTCGATTGCCATGATGTCCTCCTACTTTGCGGGACAGGCCTTCAGCGCTGTCCACAGCCGATGGCCGGCTGCTGCCACGTGCGCCAGCTGCACAGGCGCGGGGCGCACACTGTCACTCTAGGTTGGGGCAGTTGGCGTGCGCTTGCGAAAACGCAAGGTCGGTGGTGGCCTACTGGCTGTCCGGGTCGATCAGCCTGTAGCGGATGGCCAGTCGCACCAGGCCGGCCACGTCGTGCACGCCCAGCTTGCCCATCAGGCGGCTGCGATAGGTGCCAACGGTCTTGGGGGACAGGTGCAGGCTCTCGCCGATCTGCGCGCTGGACTGGCCCCTGACCACCATGACGATGATCTGGCGCTCGCGCGGCGACAGGCCACTGAGCGGGTCGTCCTCGTCCGGCCTGGTCAACACCTGCAGCGCCAGGTCGGCCACGTCGGTGCCGAGGTAGCGCTTGCCCTGCACCGCCGCGTCGATGGCGCTCATGACATCACTGCCGGCCGAGCCCTTGAGCACATAGGCGCTGGCGCCCATGCGCAGCGCCTCGGTGACCTGGCGCGGCTCGGCCGACATGGTGAGCACCACGCAGCGCACCGGCAGGTGGCGGCGCTGCATCTCGGCCAGCAGCTCGAAGCCGGAGCGGGCGCCCAGGTTGAGGTCGAGCAGCAACACCTCGGGGTTCAGGCGCAGCAGGTCGGCCAGCGCCTCGGTCGGGTCGGCCGATTCGCCCACCACCTCGTGGCCGGCGGTCTGCAGCAGGGCGCGCAGGCCTTCGCGCATGATCCGGTGGTCGTCAACCAGGTACAGGCGCGTCACGATGCAGGTTGCCAGCTGAACTGCACGCGGGTGCCGTGGTTGGGGTCCGAGTCCATCGCGACCGTGGCGCCGACCGCATGGGCGCGCTCGTGCATGCCCAGAATGCCCAGGTGGCCGCTGCGGTGCAAGGCGCCGTCCGGAATGCCGGAGCCCTCGTCGAGCACTTCGAGCTCCAGCGACAGGGGACCTCCCGACAGCGACAGCGAGACGCTGGTCGAACCCGAGTGCCGCAAGGCGTTCTCGATGGCCTCGCGCGCCACCATGAAGGCGGCGTACTCGACGTCGGACGGCCAGCGCATGGCGGTCACCTCGGGCGCCACGTTGATCGTGAAGTCGACCTTGGGTACCACCAGCGAGCGGTTGCGCAGCTCGTTGTCCAGCGCCGAGACCAGTCCGTGTTCTTCCAGCAGGGGCGGGCGCAGGTCGATCAGCACCTGGCGCACCTGGCGGATGGCCTGGCTGATCAGCATGCCCAGTTGCGACTGCAGCCGGTCCACCTCGGGTGTGACCTGGCCGGCCTGCACCGCCACCACCGTCTCGTGCGCCATGCGAATCGCCGCCATGGTCTGGCCCACCTGGTCGTGCAGCGCCTGCGCCAGGCGCTTGACCAGCGTCTTCTCCTGCGACATGAGGCGCTGCGTCAGGTCCGAGAGCTGGGAGCGGGACTGCTCGGACTCGGCATCCGAGCGCACCCGCTCGGTCACATCGCGCAGGTTGACCAGCAGCCGGGTCTGCTGCTCAATGGTGAACTTGACGATGGTTCCCTCCAGGTCCAGCTCCTGACCGTCGGCGCGCAGGCCCCTGACCAGACCCAGGCCCATCATGCGGGTGGAGTCCTCGGCCCGGTCGAAGCTGGCCAGATGCTGGCGGTGCGCGGCCCGGAAGCGCTCGGGCATCAGTATCTCCATCGACTGGCCCAGCATGCTGCTGGCGGTGCGCCCGAAGATCCGCTCTGCGCCGGGATTGAAGGTCTGCACCAGCCCCGCCACATTGACGCTGATGACCGCGTCGTGGGTCGAGTTCACGACCGCGGCGAGGGTGTCGCGTTCCTCGGCCAGGCGGCGCGCGGTGAGACGCTGTTCGGTGATGTCGTGAAAATAGACGGTCAGTCCCTGCTCGGAGGGGTAAGCCCTGACGCTGTGCCAGACCTGCCAGGGCTCGAAGAAGGTCTCGAAGCTGGCAGTCTTGCCCTCTTGCACGGCGCGCTGGTACTCGATCTGGTAGACGCTGCCCACCGCCTCGGGAAACTGTTCCCACACGTTGCTGCCCAGCAGTTGCTGGCGGGTGCGATGCAGCAGCATCTCGGCGCGGGCGTTGACGTAGCTGAAACACCAGTTGTGATCGAGCGTGAAGAAGGCGTCGGTGATGCTCTCTAGCGTGCTGGTCAACCTGTCGGCGAGTTCGCGCTGCGCCTGCTCCGCGCGCCGCTGGTCGGTGACGTCGCGCATCAGCACGATGTGCGCGCGCAGGCCGTCCACCTCGATGTGCTGCGTGACGGTTTCCACCTCCATGGCGGTGCCGCTGCGATGGCGGTGGCGCCACAGCTGGTGACGTGGCCGCTCCTCGTCGACGGGCTGTTGCAGCTGATCCTGCAGCGGCAGGTGGTCTTGCGGGTCGTGCAGGTCGAGCAACGTCAGCCCGACAAACTCGCTGGTGCTGTAGCCGTAGTGTGAGGCGGCGGCCTGGTTGGCGGCCAGCACGCGCAGCGTGCCGGCCTCGCACACGCACATGGGCAGCGGATTGCGTTCGAACAGCATCCGGTAGCACAGTGGCAGCGAATCCGGCGACTCTTGCGGTGCAGTGGTCATGCGTGCGGCCTCAACGGCGGTGATCCTGATCGGTGGCAGCCCAGGCCCGGCCCCGGCTCGGACTGGGCCATATCCCGCATCTTAGCGGTGATGCGGGCGCGGCGCATGGCGCGCGCAGTCCGGCTCGCGCCCGGCTATTAGGCCTGCGTTTGCGAGTTGTCAATGAGCGCGTGGTTTCCATGGCTACCCTTGAGTTGTCGTGGGAGGCCGCCTGCGCGGCGGTCCGACCGCAACACCCCAGTATTGTGCAACCCATCACTGAAGAGGAGCCATCATGGCCAATTTGAGTTTGTTCGAGCCGTCCCTGAGCGATCCGTTTGAATCGATGTTCCGGCGCTTCATGTCCCCGATGCGCATGGGCCGTGGCAACGACGAGCTCGATGTGCGCGTCGACGTGGTAGAGAAGGACGGCGCCTTCAAGGTCCGCGCCGATTTGCCCGGCGTCAAGAAGGAAAACATCAACGTGCGCATTGACGGTAATCTGGTGCAGATCGACGCCGAGACCAAGGACGAGAAGGAGTTCAAGGGTGACGGTGGCAAAGTGGTGCGCAGCGAGCGCTACTACGGCTCGGTCTCGCGCGCCTTCACGCTGGCGCAGGACGTCGACGAGGCCAAGGCCACCGCCAAGTACGAAGACGGCGTGCTGACCCTGGATCTGCCCAAGAAGGCCGGCGGCGGTTCCAAGCGACTCACGGTGCAGTAAGCCGGGGCGCCGCCGCTTCGTCGCGCTGCAAGTCGACGGTCAGGGCGCGCACTGCGGCCTCATCCAGCGTCTCCTTCTCCAGCAGCGCCCGCGCGGCGCGCTCCAGCACCGCCCGGTTGCGGCTGAGAAGGGTCGTGGCCTGCTCAAAGCCGCCCATGACGATGCCGCGCACGGCGGCGTCGATGCGCGCCTGCGTGGTCTGCGAGACCTGCAGGGCGGGAGCCAGCATGCCGGCCGGCAACTCCAGCATAGGTTGGCGTTGCGGCTCGAAGGCCACGTAACCCAGCTCCTCGTCCATGCCGTAGCGCGTCACCATGTCGTGGGCGATGTCGGTGGCCTTGGCCAGATCATCGGCCGCGCCGGTGGACAACACGCCAAACACCAGCTTCTCGGCGGCGCGGCCACCCAGCAGCACGGCCACCTTCTGTTCCAGCTCGGGGCGGGTCATCAGGTAGCGGTCTTCGGTGGGGCGCTGGATGGTGTAACCCAGCGCACCAATGCCGCGCGGGATGATGGACACCTTGTGCACCGGGTCGCTGCCGGGCTGCGCCAGCGCGACCAGCGCATGGCCCATTTCGTGAAAGGCCACTGCCTCGCGCTCCCTGGCGTTGAGCAACCGGTTGTGCCGCTCCAGCCCGGCGACGATGCGCTCCACCGCGGCGGTGAAGTCCGCCAGTGTGACCAGATCGGCCTTGCGACGCGTGGCCACCAGCGTGGCCTCGTTGACCAGGTTGGCCAGCTCGGCGCCGCTGAAGCCCGGTGTCAGCGCCGCCACGTCGTCCAGCCGCAGGGCGGGGTCGAGCTTGACCTTGCGCACGTGGACCTTGAGGATGTCGCCGCGGCCCTTGCGGTCGGGCCGGTCCACCAGCACCTGGCGGTCGAAGCGGCCGGCCCGCAGCAGCGCCGGGTCCAGGATTTCCGGGCGGTTGGTGGCCGACAGGATGATCAGTCCCACCGAGGCGTCGAAGCCATCCATCTCGGAGAGCAACTGGTTGAGGGTCTGCTCCTTCTCGTCGTGCCCGCCCAGACCGGGGAAGGCGCCGCGCGCGCGCCCCAGGGCGTCGAGCTCGTCGATGAAGATGATGGCCGGTGCCATCAGCCGTGCCTGCTCGAACAGGTCGCGCACCCGCGCCGCGCCAACGCCGACGAACATCTCGACGAACTCGCTGCCGGAGATGGAGAAGAAGGGTACGCCGGCTTCGCCCGCCACCGCCTTGGCCAGCAGCGTCTTGCCGGTGCCGGGCGGCCCGACCAGCAGCACGCCCTTGGGGATGTGGGCGCCCAGCCGCCCATACTCCTGCGGGTGCTTGAGAAAGTCGACGATCTCTTCGAGCTCGTGGCGCGCCTCGTCGACGCCGGCGACATCGGCGAAGGTGATGCCGGTGTCGGTCTGGACGTAGATCTTGGCGCGGCTCTTGCCGATCGACAGGAAGTTGCCCATGCCCTGCTTGTCGGCGAAGTTGCGAAACAGGAAGAACCACAGCCCGAAGAACACCAGCGCCGGCAGGATCCAGGAGAGCAGATCGCGCAGCAGCGTGCTCTCCACCACGCGGGTGTAGGGCACGTCGAACTTCTGCAGCCGTGCCGCCAGCTCGGGCTCGACGCGGGTGGCCACCAGCACGGTCTTGTTCCCCTCCGGTGTCTTGAGCCGACCCGTCAGAAGGCGGTCGGAGATCGTGAGCGAGGCGATGCGGCCGTCGGCCAGCGCCTGCTCGAACTCGCTGTAGGACACTGCCTGTGCCTCGCTGGCGCCGCGCCAGATGTCCTGCAGCAGGAACAGCAGCAGCAGCGCCACCAGCCAGTAGCCAATGTTCCAGCTGTGCTTCTTGTCCACGGGGTCAGGGCCGCATCACCGCGCTGCGGCGTTCATTCCTCTTCGAGGTGCGGTGGTGACTGGCCTTCCGCCGGCTCGCCGGTCAGTGGGTCGATCCAGTCGGCGATGCCGATCTCGCGCTCCAGCTCGGGCAGTGTCTCCTCCGAGTCGCCCAGGCGCTCGGTTTCCATTTCGATATCGCTGATGGCGGATTCGGTGGCGCCGTACAGATCGGCCGGTGCCTTGGAGGCGCCGGCTTGCGCCGCGCCCGAGGGTGCACGCGCGGGTGCGCGGCGCTTCTTGGGGGCGGTCGCGGCGACCTTGCTTGCAGCCTTGTGCGACACCGGTGCGGCTTTGCGCGCGGGCTTGGCTGGAGATTTGCTCATGGGATCCCTCCGTCGTGCCGGGTTGGCAGTCTGCATTGTGCTACGGACCGCGCTGTGCGTGGTGCCCAGGTTGTCGATTTTCCCCGCGTCACAAAGCGCGCCGCTCTGATCGAGCGGCAGGGGTCGTGAATCGATGCGCGCTTGACAAATCGCAAATGCGCCTCAGGCAAGGTTCCTAGCATGCAGCTCAGGACCGACGCCTGCGCGACGGCCTGGTCTTTGGGGCGGTTGCCAGCGGCGGCTGCCAACGTTGCGGCCGCGCGCCGGAGAAACGGAAGAACCATGAAACGCAACCAACCGGTGCGGTGGGTGATGGCAGCCAATGCGCCACCCAGGCGGCTGCGCGGCGCAAGCCCGGAGATGGCCTGATGGACACCCACGTGCGGCTCGCCATGCCCGAGCACACCCTGTTGGCCCGCATGATGGCGGGCCTGCGCTTCGAGTCGGACATCTCGCTGCGCCTGGCGTTCTGGAATGGCTTCGACCACGATCTCGGACCCGATCCGAGGGTGACGGTGCGCCTGCCCAACCCGTCGGCGCTGCGCTACTTCCTGCCACCGAGTCTGGACAACCTGGCGGAGGGCTACGTCAACGGTCACTTTGACGTGCTGGGCGGCGCGCAGGACATCATCGAGGCGGCCTCGCGGCTGGCGCACACCGGGGTGCCGATGCGTGGCCGCTTCGGCCGCATTCTGAGCACGGTGCGACACAACCGTGCCAAGGACGCGCGCGCGGTGCAGCACCACTACGACGTCTCCAACGCGTTCTACCGGCTGTGGCTCGACGAGCAGATGGTCTACTCCTGCGCCTATTTCCCGAACCGAACCGAGACGCTGGAGCAGGCGCAACGCGCCAAGCTGGACCACATCCTGACCAAGCTGATGCTCAAGCCCGGCGAGCGCCTGCTCGACATTGGCTGTGGCTGGGGTGCGCTGGTGATCCGCGCGGCGCTGGCATTTGGTGCGCGCGCGGTGGGCGTCACGCTGTCGCGCAACCAGTACGAGCTGGCGTGCGAGCGCGTCAGACAGGCCGGCCTGAGCGATCAGGTGGAGATCCGCCTGCAGGATTACCGCGACGTGGATGCACGCGACGGGCTGTTCGACAAGATCACCTCGGTGGGGATGTTCGAACATGTTGGGCTGGAGCACCTGCCGGAGTACTTCGGCAAGATCCACAGCCTGCTCAAGGACGGCGGCTTGGTGCTCAACCACGGCATCACCTCGACCGACCCTGGCAGCGGCTCGACGCCGCTGGGGGCCGCCAATTTCATCGAGAAGTATGTGTTTCCCCATGGCGAGCTGCCGCACATCAGCCGGGCGCTGCGCGACATGCAGACGGCCGGTCTGGAGGCGCTGGACGTGGAGTGCCTGCGCCGGCACTATGCACGCACGCTGACGCATTGGGCGCAGAACTACGAACAGCACAGCGGGGCGATTCGCGGCATGGTCAGCGAGACCACGTTTCGCGTCTGGCGCGTCTACCTGGCGGGCTGCGCCCACGCCTTCGAACAGAACTGGGTGTCGCTGCACCAGGTGCTGGCCTGCAAGGCCGGTGCCAGCCAGGACCTCAACCCGACGCCGTGGTCGCGTGCCTACATGTATGCCTGACGATGAGACTGAAACCCATGGAGAACTGTGATGACTGAACTTACCCAAGCCCACAAGGAGCGCCTGATGAGTGATCTGCGTGTGGTCATTGCCGACGCCGAGGAGCTGTTGCGCACCACCGCCGACCAGACTGGCCAGGAAGCCATGGCCCTGCGCAGCCGCATCACCGACCGGCTGCAGCAGGCCAAGGCGGACATGGCGAGCTTGCAGCGCGCCGCGGTGGCGCGGGTCCAGGCGGCCGGGCATGCAGCCGATCAGTATGTGCACGACAACCCGTGGCGTGCCATCGGCGTCGCTGCGGGATTCGGCCTGGTGGTGGGCCTGCTGATCGGGCGGCGCTGAATCTAGTAGCTCAGCCCCGATGGCTCCAGCGTGGCGCCGAGTTCGATGCGCAGGCGCACCGACAGATCGGTGCGCGAGTCGGCGTTGTCGATGGCCTGCTCCAGCGTGATCAGCCCGTCGGCAAACAGGCTGAACAAGGACTGGTCGAAGGTGTGCATGCCGATGTCGTTGCTCTTGGCGATGACGCCGCGCAGCTGGTCGATCTGCCCTTTGTTGATCAGGTCGGCGACGTAGGGCGAGCGCAACATCACCTCGGTGGCGGGCATCCGCTGGTTGTTGACGCCGTGGATCAGCCGCTGCGCCACCACCGCGTGCAGGTTCAGCGACAGATCTAGCTGCACCCGCTTGTGGGCGTCTTCCGGATAGAAGTTGATGATGCGCTCGATCGCCTGATGCGCGTTGTTGGCATGCAGCGTGGACAGGCACAGGTGGCCGGTCTCGGCGTAGTTGATGGCGTGCTGGACGGTCAGGCGGTCGCGCATCTCGCCGATCATGATGACGTCGGGTGCCTCGCGCATGGCGTGTCGCAGCGCCTGGTCGAAGGACTGGGTGTCGACGCCGACCTCGCGCTGGCTGACGATGGACTGCTTGTGGCTGTGCACGAACTCGATCGGGTCCTCGATCGTCAGGATGTGGCCTGACTGGTTCATGTTGCGGTAGTCGATCATCGAGGCCAGCGTGGTCGATTTGCCGGAGCCGGCGGCCCCGACGATCAGCACCAGCCCGCGCTTGTACATCGCCAATGTTTCCAGGATGGCCGGCATGTGCAACTGCGCCACCGATGGCAGCACGGACTGGATGTGGCGCACCACGATGGCCAGTTCGCCGCGCTGTCGGTAGACGTTGAAGCGAAAGCGCCCCAGGCCCTCGACCACCCCGGCCAGATCGCATTCCATCTCGGCCTCGAATCGGCTGCTCTGTGAATCACTCAGCAGCGACGCCGACAGCGCCTGCACTTCGTCGGCCTGCAAGGACGGGAACGGGAGCGGCAGCACTTCACCCTGCACCTTGATCGACGGCGGCGCGCCGACCGTGAGGAACATGTCCGAGGCCTGACGCTCGACCATCGAGCTCAGATAGAGATGCAGATGACTGGTCTTGGGCAGGGCTAGGTTGGACACGCTGTACTCCGGTGACGCGAATGAGGCTGCTGGCGCAGGCCTTTGACGTCCCTGGATGCTAGACCGGACGCCGAAGGCATGGCCAGGCGTTACTAATTTGCTTCATTTTGCCGCAAGCTGTTGCCGAATGTAACCAAATGAGAGCAAGCGCTATTTCGGCTTGTATATTGCGGCAGCCAATCAACAGCAAAAGAAGGGAGAGGGATGCACTGGACTGGGCAGACCCGGCGCGGCTTCAATCAGGGCGCACTGGTTGCAGCGATGCAGTCGCTCGACAGCGTGTGCAGCAAGGAGGCGTTCATCACCTGGACCCAAACCGATTTCCATCGGGCCCTTGCGCATGGCGCGTTCATGGCTTGCGTCGGCAAGGTGCACGAGCAGGGTGTCAGGCCCATCGAGGTGGTGTCGGCCAATTTCCCGGATGAGTGCAGCGCACTGTCCGCGCGGTCGGACAACCGTTGCTCCACGTTTCTGATGCAAAGCTGGCTGCAGAGCGGCCAGCCACAACTGTTTGACCCAAGCCAGCCTGTGCAAGGGATGAGACCGCCCTGCCCGCGCGTCTTCAAGGAACGCGGTCCGCACAATGCCGTGGCACACGGCCTGTTCGATGTGAATCGGGACCACGTGTCCTTTTTTAGCTTTCACCACTTGCCCTATCCCCCGCGCGCCGAACAGGCCACATTGCTGCGGCTGATCGTGCCGGGCATGCACGCGGCCCTATTGCGCTGCATTCAGGCCCAAGCTGGCTCTCCTGTCAGTCCCCTGCCTGCCTTGACCAGTCGGGAGACCGAAGTGCTGACCTGGATCTGCCAGGGCAAGACCAACAGCGAGATTGCGTCGATCCTGTGTATCTCGCCGCACACGGTGAAGAACCAGACGCAGAACATCCTGGTCAAGCTGCGCGTGAACACGCGTGCCCAGGCGGCGGCGCAGGCCATGCGCCAGCGCCTCGTGTCCTGGCACTGAGGACTGAGCCGTCGCAAGGAGTGCCGCGCTGAATCAGGCGGCCGTCCATAGGTTGAACGGGCTATGGCGAGCGAGCCGGCAGGTCCCTAACATCGCGCAGTCGTTGCATTTCGGAACGGCGTCTTCATCCTATCCACACAGGGGAATCTACCTATGCAAATGCTTTCCAAGAAGCAGCGCGGTCAGGGCATGACCGAGTACATCATCATCGTCGCCATGATCGCCATCGCCGCGATCGCCGTTTACCAATATTTCGGCAGCACGGTGCGCAATCAGACGGCCGCCATTGCACAGGAACTGGCCGGCAATGACGGCACCGCCGCCAAGACCAAGGCGCAGACCGATGCCACCGCGGGTGCTGCCAAGGCGGCCACCAAAGAGACCCTGGATACCTATACCAACAACAAGGGCGAGTGATCGCCGCGGCGGCCCACCCGTCGCGGTGGGCTGCGTTCAACTTCTTCCCGATGTCTCCACTGTTTCGTCAGCGCGCTCGCGGCCAGGCTTTGCCCTTGGCCATGGTGCTGCTCGTGGCAGTGGCGGCGATGCTGTTCTTCATGTTCAACAGCGGCCAACTGGTGCAGGAGAAGATTCGACTGACCAACACGGCCGACGCAGTGGCGTACAGCGCCGGCGTGTTCGAAGCACGGGTACTCAATTACGACGCCTACACCAATCGCGCCATGATTGCCAACGAGATCGCCATCGGGCAGGCAGTGGGGCTGGCGTCGTGGGCCAAGTACATCAGTACGGCGGCCGACAACATCTCCATGGTCACCGACTACATTCCGGTGATCGGCTGGGCGATTTCGGCGGCGCTGGAGGCGATCTCCTACGCGGCCGACTACAGCACCTATGCGTTTGCCGCCGTCGTCACATTGCATGACGCGACGCTCAACGCTCTGAGCCTGTCACAACTGGCGGTGCACGGGCCCGCCAACAGCATCGCGCTGTTCAACCGCAAGTCGGTGATGGACGAGGTGGCCAGGAAGAACGATCCCGACGCGGTGGTCGATCCGCTTCCGCTGTCTGATGACTTTGCCACATTTTCTCAGCGTTACAGCACCAAGGACGAACGCAAGCGCATGGGGCAGCTGGTGCAGGATAGCCGCGATGGCTTCCTGGTCGGTCGCAGCTGGGATGTGGTGTCGCCGTTGAATTGCATGCGGTTCGTGCCGGGCTCTATCGGTGCGGCTCTGCGAAAACGTGGCAGCTCGGAGTTGATTGACCTGACCGAGGGCTGGTCGTCCATGGACACCGTGTCCCTGCATCTGGAGATATGGACATCACATCGGTGGCGTCTGCCAACCTGCGAGCATCTGGAGATTCCGATCGGCTACGGCAAGGCCTATTCGGAGGACGACCTGGATGATTCCGCTTACAGCTATGCCGGCTCGCGCAGCACCAATCCCGTGGCCAGCGGCTACGCTGACTCGACCATCGCCCGGGGGTTTGCCCCCTATTCGCTCACTGGCGGCGCGGTGCCTTCGTTCTACGATCTCTCCCAGAGCGTCATGACAGGTCCGGATCGGAACGACCCGCGCACCTCTATGGCTATCCGGGTTTCCAAGTCGCGTGAAGCGCAGCGCTATTCGGGCGGTTCCAGCATCATCCAACCGCGTGGCCGGCTGGATCTGTACAAGGGACAGCACGCCGGAGCCAAGAGTTCCGCGGTGGCCCGGGTGGAAGTCTACTTTGAGCGGCCCGATGGCAAGAACCCGCTCCATGGCCGCGAGGAATACGGCAGCCTGTTCAATCCGTACTGGCAGGTTCGGCTGGCGCCGGTGCCCAGCGCCCAACTGAAGGCTGCGCAGGCCGCACAGGGCTTGTTGTTGCCATGAGTGCTCTTGCGTTCATGTGCGGACGTCGGCATTCTCGTGGCCGGCAGCGAGGTCAGTCCACCACCGAGTTCGTGGTGCTGGCTTTGGTGATGGTGCCTCTGCTGCTGACCGTGCCGCTGCTGGGCAAATATATGGACATCGCCCAGACCACGGCGCTCGCCAGCCGTTACGTGGCCTTCGAAGGCACTATCCGCCATAGTTCGAGCATGGGGGGCTGGAAGAGCGACGCGGAGCTGGCACAGGAGGTGCGGCGACGTTTCTTCAGCAACAGCGATGCTCCGATCAAGACCAATGACAGCGCGGGCGACTTCACGGCCCATCGCAACACGTTGTGGTTCGACCACCGTGGCGATCCGCTTCTCCCGACCTTCGCCTCCAGCGTCGGCGCCACGACAGACAGGGCATCCATGGGCAGTCCGAACGCCTGGTTCGCAGGGCACTTCGGCCTTTCGCATACCAATCTCTACTCTGGGCGCGTCGGTGCCAGCGTGGCCAATGTCGCCGGTCTGAAGCCCTTCGACGCCCTGAACCTGACGATCAGCCGTACCACGACCGTGCTGGTCGATCCGTGGGCAGCTAGTGGCCCGGGTGCGGTTCGCAGAGCCATCCGAAATAGTCCGAACGACCCGCTGGGTCCCTTCCCCTATGGCCTGCTGGAGACCGAGGTTGCAGCGATGGACCTGTTGACCTCTGGCTTGCCCTGGCCATTCAGGGAAGCGATGCCCGACGCCGGCCGGGTGGATCCCGACCGCGTACCCACCGACCGCCTGGGGCCTTGAGATGCAGACGGTGAAGATCCTGATGGCGCTGCCACTGCTGGTCGCAAGCGGGGGCGGTTATGCGGCTTGGCCGGACATCGCATTTCCCAAGGACGCGCGGGTCGAGACGATTGGCCAGGAGGTGAGTCTCAACGGTGTGCCGATGCGCATGCATCGGGTGCTGTCCAGTCAGTCGGCCACGGAGTTGATTGCCTTCTATCGCGGTGTCCTGGGTCCGCGCCATGCCGAACAGGGGTTGCCTGACAGCTTTATCCTGTCGCAAGGGCGGGCCGAGCACTTCATCACGGTGCGTGTCCGACCGCTGTCGGCCAGGCTCACCGAGGTGTTGGTATCCGCCAGCGATGCGGCGCAGGCCAGGCGTGCGGCCAACCGCCCATTGGGCTTCGTGCTGCCGGCTGACTCGACGGTGCTGTCCGACTTGGAGTCGGTTGACGCCGGTAGACGCTCTCGCCAGTTGGTGGCGAGCAACCGGCATGATCTGCAGGCCAATGCGCAGGCGCTGACCCGCGAATTGGCGCATCGTGGCTACCAACCCGAGGGCCCGCCACCGGTGCAGAACGATGCCCAGTACCTGCAGCGTTTCAGGGGCGATCAGCGCGAAGCCCAGCTGACGCTGGTGCGCCAGGACGGCCAGACCCAGGTGGTGCTCACCACCATTGTCCAGCCATGAAGCGCACAAATGTTTGTCGCAGTCAGTCCGGACAGTCCATGACCGAGTACCTCGTGGCCATGCTGGTCGTGATGTTGATGGTGGGTGTCAGCTTCACAGGCGAGGAGTCGGTGATCGATCTCTTCCTGGCGGCTGTGAAGACCGCTTTCGACCGGCTCAGCAGCTTCCTGTCGTTGCCGCTCTAGTCCACTTCCATTCACTCCTTTCAAGACTGCTGATTCATGGCCTTCAAGATCAACAAGAACTGGATCGTTCTCATCACAGCCGTCGGCGTCGGCGGGCTGGCCGCCTTGGGGGCCAAGAACTACCTCAGCCGTCAGGTAGCCGAGATCGAGGAGCGCGAGAAGAACAAGGCCATGGTCCAGGTGGTCGTGGCCAAAGTGCCGCTGGCCAAGGGCGTCAAGGTGTCGACCGAGAACCTGGCCACCCGACCCATGCCCAAGGAGTGGGCGCACTCCGGGGCGGTAACGCCGGATCAGTTCGAGCGGGTCAACGGTGCAATCCTGGCCTACCCCGCCAGCCCGGGCGAGCCCCTGATCTGGGCGCAACTGGAGGGGCAGCGCACGCCCACGTTTTCGGCGCGGTTGGCCGCCGGTCGGCGCGCCGTCACCGTGCCGGTGGACGAGATCAGCTCGCTGTCAGGCATGGTCGAACCGGGTGACCTGATTGACATTGTCGTGTCGGTCAACAAGGACCGGCAGCACTTCACCTTCACGCTGCTGCAAGGCGTGACGGTGCTGGCCACCGGCACCAAGGCTTCGCAGCAGGACAAGAACGGCGACGGACGGGGCCGCAGCTTCACCACCATCACACTGGACACCAGCCCCGATGACGCCAAACGCGTGATCGCCGCGCGCGAGGTGGGCCGCGTCACGGCGCTGCTCAGGGCGCCTGGCGATAGCGGCCGGGTCTCCACGCAACGCTCGGATGCGCAAGCCCTGTTGGGCCTGGTCGGGGAGGCGCCCTTGGCAGGTGGCAGCGCGGTGCCTGTCATCTATGGCGGCAAGCCCATCACAGAGGGGCTCGAACTCGGGGCCCGCAGCATTGCGCGACCGGCCGAACTGCCGGTCATGCGCTAACCGCAAAGAGATACCACGGAGTCCTCGTTTTGAATTGCATCACAAGATACATCGGCAGCAGTCTCGCGCTGTCCGCTCTGGCCCTGCCGGCCGGTGCCACCGACAGAACCGCCGCCCAGTCAGCCCCGCCCGCCGCCACCGCCCCAGCACCGAGGGCCGCATCTGGCGGGGCCGGCACGACCGCCAGGGCAGCAATCCGCAAGCCGGAAGCGGCCGCCGTGGTTGAGCCCATCGCGCCGCCCGACCTCAAGGCCGGCTTCGCGGGCGAGATCGAACTGTTCGCCGGCGAGACCCGCGTGATTGCCGAGCCGAATGTGACCCGCCTGGCGGTTGGCAACGGCAAACTGTTCTCGGCAGCGGTGCTGGACAAGAAAGAGATGCTGCTCATGGCCAACGAGGTGGGCGTGTCCACCCTGCAGATCTGGAGCCGCAATGGCACCAACCGGCGCATCAAGGTCAACGTGGTGTCGGAATCGAGCCGAACGGCGCGCGAGATCGCCAGTCTGCTGTCCACGATTCCGCAGGTCAACGCCAAAGTCATCGGCGACAAGGTGGTTGTGGATGGCGACCGGCTGAGCGACCGCGATCTGTCCAAGATCGATGAATTGGCGAAGCGCTATCCGCAGATCGTGAACTTCACGAACCGCGTCGGCTGGGAGAAGATGGTGGTCATGGATGTGCGGGTGGTCGAGTTTCCGACCACCACGCTGCGCGAGATCGGGCTCAAATGGGCCGCCACCGGCGGCGTGGCCTATGGCGCCGTCGCGCAACCGTATCGCCGCGGCACGGATGGCCCCTATCAGATCAACCTCAGCACTGGCGGCGGAAACGCAGCACCCATCGTTACACCCGACGGCAGTCCGCTGCCGCTGACGAGCAGTCTCAATGTACTGTCGATTGTCAACATGGGCCTCAACGCCCAGTTGAACCTGATGGAGCAGAACGGCACCGCCACCATCCTGGCCCAGCCGACCCTGAGTGCCCGCAGCGGCTCGAAGGCGAGCTTCCTGGTGGGGGGCGAGTTTCCCTATACGGTGAGCAACCTCAACGGCACCACCATCGTCTTCAAACCCTACGGAATTCGGCTTGAGATCGAACCCAAGGCTGACCATAACGGCGTGGTGCGCGCCAAGATCATGAGCGAGGTCAGCGACATTGACACTTCGGTCAGCAGCACGGGCGGACCGGCTCTGCGCACCCGCAAGACCGAGACCGAGTTCAACGTGCAGGAAGGCGGTACCATCGTCCTGAGTGGGCTGCTAAAACGCGATGCCAGCACCTCCGTCGACAAGGCGCCATTCGTGGGCGACATCCCGGTGCTGGGTGCGCTGTTCCGCTCCAAGCGCTATCAGAACAACGAGACTGAACTGGTGGTGTTCGTCACACCACAGGTGGTCGATCGCAACTCCGCGTCCCAGTCCGACAGCATGACGCGCAGCATCGAGCGGCTGCAGCAGACGCCACGCGCCGCAACGCCGGACCTGCTCAGTGTTCCGATTCCAGGCCAGACCGGCGCGCCGCGTCCTGGCGTCGTGGCGCCCGTGGGCTGGGATTCACCGGCGAGCGACGCCTTGCCTGCACCGTACCGCTAGGCGCAGCATCTCATGTTCCAAGTCAGCATCACCGATTCGGACAACAAGCAGCGTCACGAGCTGATTCGCCACACGGCGGCGATCATCGGCAAGGGACGGGAATGTCCGGTGCGCCTGTCGGGGTGGCGCATTGGCCGCGAGCACGCGCGCATCTACCGGGCCAAGAGCGGCCTGTTCATCGAAGATCTCGGGCAGTTTGCCGGCACCTGGGTCAACGGACAGCGCGTGGAGCAGCACGGGCCAATCCTCCACACCGATGAAATCACCCTGGGATCGTTCACTCTCAAGGTGGAGGACAGGCTACCCTCGGCAGTGACCGCCGAGCCGGCCAGCGCGCCCGCGCAGGAGGCGTGGTATCGCGATGCAGTGGAGGGAAGCAAGAGCGAGACCGCGCAGCACGGGGTGGCGAGCGTTTCCAGCGCCACGAACACCAGCACATCGCATCACTTCTGGCGGCGGCGCATTCACGAACAACTGCTTGATGCCATCGACATGCGGCGACGCGACCTGATGCGCATGGAGGATGAAGAGCTGCGGCGCGAGACCGAGGCTCTGATTGGCGAGCTCATCGCCGCCGAGGCCGCGTTGCCCGATGGCATCGATCGCGGGCTGCTGCTGCGCGACGTGCTCAACGAGGCCGTCGGTCTGGGTCCCCTGGAAGAGCTGCTGGCGGATGACAGCATCACCGAGATCATGGTCAACCGCTTTGATGAGATCTACCTTGAGCGCGCCGGCCGTCTGACGCGGCACCATTCGATCTTCACCAGCGACCGCGCGGTGCTCGGTGTGATCGAGCGCATTGTGGCGCCGATCGGCCGGCGCATCGACGAGTCGTCGCCGATGGTGGACGCGCGGCTGAAGGATGGCTCTCGCGTGAATGCCATTATCGCGCCGGTGGCGATCAAGGGCCCGGCGTTGACGATCCGCAAGTTCGCCCGGCGCACGCTGACGGCACAGGACCTGATCGGCTTCGGCGCACTGAGCAAGGATATGGCGGAGTTCATGCGATTGTGCGTGCTGCATCGCAAGAACGTCATCATCTCGGGGGGCACCGGTTCGGGCAAGACCACGCTGCTCAACGTGCTGTCCAACTACATCCCGGATGGCGAGCGCATCATCACGATCGAGGACGCGGCGGAGCTCCGCTTGGCGCACTCCCACCTTATCAGCCTGGAGGCCCGGCCCTCCAATGCCGAAGGACGCGGCCAGATTTCCATTCGCGACCTGGTGAAGAATGCACTGCGCATGCGACCCGACCGAATCGTGGTGGGTGAATGCCGTGGCGGCGAGGCGCTGGACATGCTGCAGGCCATGAATACCGGCCATGAGGGCTCGCTCACCACCCTGCACGCCAACAGTGCGCGCGACGCGCTGGCGCGACTGGAGACCTTGGTGCTCATGGCCGGCATGGACCTGCCGTTGTCGGCGATTCGCGATCAGGTCGTCTCCGCGGTGGACATCATCATTCAGCAGGCGCGGCTGTTCGATGGACGCCGCGTGGTGACCGGCATCGTTGAAGTCACCGGGCTGGAGACCAGCAAGATCCAGTTGCAGGAGTTGTTCCGCTACGAGCAACAAGGTCGCGACGCCCAGGGGCGGGTGCTGGGGCACTTCACGGGCTGCAACGCGGTGCCGGCGTTCTACGACGAGCTCAGCGCGGCCGGCATCGCGTTGGACCTGTCGATCTTCAACCGGCATGCTGCGCCATGAACGGCAGTCTTATCGTCCTCGGCTTCAGCTTGGTCATCGCTACGGCGGTGGCCTTGCTGGTATGGGCGTTGACGGACCTGGGCGGCAAACTGATGGCAATCTATCGCGATCGCTTTACCCGCGACGCCCATCTGGATCTGCGGGAGTTGTTTCTGTTTGCCGACCCGGCGCGACTGTATGCCATCAATCTCGCGCTGATGCTGCTGGCCGCCACGGTAGTCTGGCTGCTCACGCGCAGCGTGCTGCTCGCTGCGGCTGCTGCGCTGCTGCTCGCATTCACCCCACGCATGGTGTTTGGCTGGCTGCGCCGGCGCCGCATGGATGCGGTGCAGCTTCAATTGCCGGACGCGTTGCTGATGATCGCCGGCTCCGCCAAGGCCGGCTTGTCTCTGGTGTCTGCGGTGCGTCAGGTGAGCGCCGAACTGGCGCCGCCCTTGTCCCAGGAGTTCCGGCTCATGCAATACCAGCAACGCCTGGGTGTGAGCCTGGACGATGCCCTGGACAACCTGGCCCGCAGGGTGCCGGTGCAGTCCGTCAGCCTGATGGTCTCGGCGATGCGCATCGCCTCGGAGACCGGCGGGGGCTTGGCCGAAACCCTGGAGCGCACCGCCAGCACCCTGCGCAGCCAGCACGCGATGGAGCTGAAGATTCGCGCGCTCACCGCGCAGGGAAAGATGCAGGCCTGGGTGGTGGGCTTGCTGCCCATGTTCCTGCTGTGGGTCTTGACTCGTATGGAGCCCGAGGCGATGTCGCTGTTGTGGACCACTCGCATGGG
>Ga0208262_1000177_pt1 | contig 27452 bp, 14 predicted proteins | sample LakWasMet15_LOW5_2_FD_183863 | JGI IMG/M metagenome (GOLD analysis project Ga0208262, IMG submission 183863) | Freshwater sediment methanotrophic microbial communities from Lake Washington under simulated oxygen tension - Sediment Metagenome... | ecosystem: Environmental > Aquatic > Freshwater >... | reverse complement strand
GCCGAAGGTGGATTCAAATCAAAACTAAGCACCCCTTATGCCAACCAGTGGATTGCCACAATAAACGGAAGTTATACCATATGGAATTGGATTGATATTTATGGAGATGCAGGTTTTGTAAAAAATAAACATCAAAACGAAAAACTAGTCTATGATGCAGGAATACGAATGAGTTTATTGACAGACTACTTTGAGTTATATTTTCCATTATATTCGAATAACGGTTGGGAAATAGCGCAAAACAATTACAACCAAAAAATTAGGTTTATAATTACACTTGACCCTAATAGATTAATCCATCTTTTTACTCGAAAATGGTTCTAATTTAATTCAAATTATTATTTTCAGTTAAGTTATATCCATTAAAACTAGCATTTAAATGAATTTAATATAAAAAATATGCCATATATTGAAAATAAATTATTGAAAATAAAATTGTATTTCTTTCAAGGTATTATGAAAATAGCTAGTTTTTAATTAAATTTGCGCGTTGAAGTTATACTTTTTAATTATGATAAAAGAAGAATTAAATCCCACATTAACATTTGAAGACTTCAAAACCGAAGTTATAAATGACTACAAAATAGCTATAACCAGCCGTGAATGTAGTTTGCAGGGACGCAAAGAAGTATTAACTGGAAAAGCAAAATTTGGCATTTTTGGAGACGGGAAAGAAGTTCCTCAACTTGCAATGGCAAAGTTCTTTAAAGATGGAGACTTTCGTTCTGGATATTATCGCGATCAAACTTTTATGATGGCTATTGGAAAATTAACTATTCAACAATTCTTCGCTGGATTATATGGCCACACCGATATTAAACAGGAACCTATGTCAGCTGGAAGACAAATGGGAGGGCATTTTGTAACTCACAGTTTAAACGAAGATGGTAGTTGGAAAAATTTGACAAAACAAAAAAATTCAAGCGCCGATATTTCTCCCACAGCAGCACAAATGCCACGATTGTTAGGACTTGCACAAGCCTCAAAAATATACAGAAATGTGCCTGGAATTACCCATAAATCCAATTTTTCAATTAATGGAAATGAAATTGCTTGGGGAACCATTGGAAACGCTAGCACCTCGGAAGGGGTGTTTTTTGAAACCATAAACGCAGCAGGCGTATTACAAGTACCTATTGTAATGAGTGTTTGGGATGATGAATATGGAATTTCTGTTCACGCAAAATATCAAACTACCAAGGAAAGCATTTCTGAAATTTTAAAAGGATACCAAAGAGATAAAAACACAAATGGCATTGAAATATTAAAAGTAAAAGGTTGGGATTATGCGGGTTTAATTGAAACTTATGAAAAAGCAGCCGAACTAGCCCGTGAAAATCATATTCCAGTTCTAATTCATGTTAACGAATTGACACAACCACAAGGTCATTCCAGTTCAGGTTCACATGAAAGATATAAAGATTCTTCTCGACTAGCTTGGGAAAAAGATTTTGATTGCATCCGACAAATGAAATTGTGGATGATTGCCATCAATATTGCCACGCCCGAAGAGCTTGAAGAAATTCATCTCGATGTAAAAAAGGAAGTATCGGAAGGAAAAAAAGCAGCTTGGAATGCTTTCATTGATCCAATTATCAATGAGCAAAAAGAACTTGTTGCATTGCTTGAAAAAACAGCAGAATCAAGTAAAAATAATGACAAGATTCTGAAACTCGTTGCCAATTTAAGCAGTATAAAAGCACCTCTTAAAAAAGAAATCCTTGTTACGGCTCGCAAAGCCTTAAGGTTAGTAATAAACGAAAACTGTAAAACCGAATTATCCCATTGGATAAACACTTATACGAATAAAACTCAACAAACATTCAGCAGTAATTTGTTTTCTGAATCCAATTCGAATGTATTTTCGGTTAAAAAAGTTTTGCCAGAATATTCAAAAGATGCCAAAGAAGATACCGATGGACGAATGATTCTGCGCGACAATTTTGACGCAATCTTTACGAAATATCCTGAAGCATTAATTTTTGGCGAAGATGCAGGAAACATTGGAGATGTAAACCAAGGTCTAGTAGGATTACAAGAAAAATACGGAGATCTTCGCGTTGCCGATACCGGAATTAGGGAGGCAAGCATCATTGGTCAGGGAATAGGAATGGCGTTGAGAGGATTACGTCCCATCGCAGAAATTCAATATTTAGATTATCTATTATATGCCATTCAAATTCTGAGTGATGATTTAGCAACTTTGCAATATCGAACTGTAGGAAAACAAAAAGCACCGCTTATCATCAGAACTCGTGGTCATCGACTCGAAGGAATTTGGCATTCAGGTTCTCCTATGGGAATGATAATAAACGCTTTGAGAGGAATCCATATATTGGTTCCAAGAAATATGACCAAGGCAGCAGGTTTTTATAACACTTTGTTGGAATCTGATGAACCTGCATTGGTTATCGAATGTCTAAATGGCTACCGAATAAAAGAAAAAATGCCGTTGAACTATGGCAACTTCAAAACACCAATAGGCGAAATTGAAACCATAAAAGAGGGAACTGACATCACGTTAGTTTCTTATGGTTCTACATTGCGATTGGTTGAAGAAGCCGCAAAAGAACTCTTTGAAATTGGCATTGATTGTGAAGTAATTGATATACAATCCCTATTGCCGTTTGACTTAAAAAAGGATATTGCAAAAAGTATTACCAAAACCAATAGACTTTTAGTAATCGACGAGGACCTTCCTGGCGGAGCATCAGCTTATATTTTACAACAAATTTTAGAAAATCAGGATGGTTATAACCAATTGGACAGCAAACCACAAACCTTGACAGCAAAAGCTCATAGACCTGCATACGGAACTGATGGTGACTACTTTTCGAAACCCTCCATAGAAGATATTTTCGAAAAAGTATATGCTATGATGAATGAGGTAAATCCTTCGAAATATCCCGTTTTGTACTAGAAAAAACTACTTAGTAAGTTTCAGTTTTTTTATTACGTTATCAATAACCTGATTTATTTCGATAGAAATCACAAATTTATAATTGAGATAAATATATGCAATGGTCATTAATAACGATTTTAAAACTATGCAAATTATAGGACTAAAAGGAAACTCCCAAAAGTAAAATGCAAGAAACAAAACGAGCGTAAGAGCCATTGAATAAAAGGTTTGATTGGTAAAAGGATACAAATCCAAACGTTTAACCACAAAAAGCAATTTAGCTAAACTGTATAAAGTAATCGATAATAGGGTGGCAAACGCAGACCCAATTATGCCGTAAATTGGAATAAAAATCATATTCAAAACCACGGTTAAAACAACCAAAATCACTCCCAAAAACAAAACTGTTCGATAATATTTTGTATTGAAAATGATGGCGTTGTTATTCCCCAAAATCAAATCAAAATATTTTGATAATCCAATCATAAAAACAACTAAAATCCCTCCAGCATATTCCGGCGGAACCATTTCATAAAGCTTGTTGATATTCACAAAAATGCCCAACATTACATAACCTCCAACCATTTGGAGATTAATAGATGTTTTTTTGTATAAAATGTTCATTTCATCGTGTTTATTTTCGTGCATCAATTTTGCCGTAATTGGATACACAATTTGGTGCATAGCACGACTTGGAACCGAAATTACCAAAGCGATATAGGTCGCCACGGAATAATAAGCGATATTTTCAATTTTCATATATTGATTCAAAATCATTTTATCTCCATCCAAAAGCAAATTAGCAACACTTCCCGATAAAATTATAAAAAAAGTATACTCCAATATTCCTTTCGTATTTTCAGGTATTTTTAATTGAAAAACAGGTTTTTGAATACTAAATGCATAAAACATTGTTACTAATAGTGCCAAGAAATAAACAACTGCAGTAGCATAAACAAAACCCTCAATGCTCATCCAATTATAATAAACTCCTACCAATAAAAGCAACGAAGCCGTTCGTAAACCTACTTCTTTAATGAAATTCCCAAAAACAGAATGCATATGAACACGCAGCCAGGCATAAAATATTTCGAAATAAGCCATACACAATCCAATGAATGGAATAAGCCAAATATAATTTTTAACGATGATATTCTTTTTCGACAGAAAGAACAAAATTTCATCATAAAAGAATAATCCAATCAGTATAATTGGGATAATTAAAAGAAAAGGAAATAACACAGTAAAAGATAAAAATCGAGATCGTTCCTCATTTGTTTCGTATTGTGAATAGAATTTTACCAAAGTGTTTTGCATTCCAATGGCAAATAAAGGCATTATAACATTAGCACTTGACAATATATAATTAGTCAACGCATAGTAAGTTGCCCCAAGAAAAACGGGATACAAATAAATGGTGTTTATGCCGCCAATGGCAAAACCAATGTAGGTTATTATCGTGTTTTTTAAAGACTGATTTAATACTATTCCCATTATTTTTTATACTTGTGAGACACGAAGCATCCGAGCGAAGCGAACGGAATTTTGCTAATCTCACTTTTTAATTTATGATATATTAGTCCGCGCAAATATCATTGTAATATGCTACTATTTCTAAAATTTTATTTTTTGAAAACTCACCCTTATCTATTTTTTTAGCTAATACTTCACAATCCGAAAAATATTTTACGGCTCTTTTGTAAAAAGCCCAATTTAAGCTTGTAGGGAATTTTTCATTAGCTCTTTTTACAAATACCTCAACAGAACCATCTTCTTTAGCGCTTTGATATGGAATAACATCATTGCTAACACTTTTTATTATTGAAATATTTAAATTATTTGAATTCAAAACATTCGGATTAAAAGCATATGAATTGAAAACATTTGAATTTATATTATTTGAATTAACATAACCTGTTTTTATTACTCTTGCATATAATATAACATTACCTTCCTCAACAACTTCTATAAGTTGGGGTTCAGGTTTAGAAAATTCATCAAGTAAAACATACTCATATTTTACGGCAGATTCAAATCCCAAAAAAGTTATTCCTTTTACCATATCATAAGACCAACTATCTGCTTTGTCATCTAAAGAGGCTCTGAAATATATTTTATTTTTGTTTATACTTCCAAATCCTTCAATAGTACTTCCATCATTAAAAATAATTATAGCTTCTTGATCTTGGCTAAATGCAAAATTCACAATTAATATAAAAAAGAATGTTGTGAACTTCTTAATCATAATTATTTAGGATTTCAACCAACTTCTCCGTCAAACTCTTTCTGGAATATTGTTGCAATCCTACGGCATTTGATTGTAGTTTTCCTTCCAAAAATTGATTATAAAAGCCCAAAAGTACACTTTTTAGTTTCATCTTTTCTGAATAGTCAAAAAATACTCCTGTATTTGTATTGGTTATGATTTCGGCAAAGTCGGAACCTCGTGGACCAATGGCAATAATGGGTCTTCCAGAAACCATATATTCAAATAATTTCCCTGGAATAATGCTTTTAGTGTCCTCGGAATTAATTTCAATAAGCAACAAAACTTGTGATTTCCTTTGATGCGCAATCGCTTCGGAATGCGAGACATATCCCAAATTGTTCAAATACGGATTTAATCCAAAACCAGAAATGGTTTCCAATACCTCCTGACTCACCGCCCCTATTAATTTTACTTCCAAATGTGATTTAAAATCAGGAATTTCATTAATTAATTCCACCAAGCTTTCCCATAACATTTTCGGATTTCTCTCCGAAAGAAAAGAACCGATATGCGCCAAAGAAAATTTTGTATCTAAGGCTTGTTTCTCAACTTTTTCCGTATCATATCCATTCGTAATTACTTCGATTGGTTTGCTTGTTATGGCTTGAAATTCGGTTTTTGTAGTATTGCTCGTTACAATAATCGTGTCGGCAGAATTCAGCACTTGATGTTCCAATGCCTTGTGTTTCTTGGCAGCATAATGCGACAATCGCAAGGATTTGTGATAGCCAATGGTCGTCCAAGGATCGCGAAAATCGGCAAACCATTTTACATTTAATTTTTGTTTTAATTCCAATCCGATAAGGTGCAAACTGTGGGGTGGTCCAGATGTGACAATCGTGTCAATTTCATTTTCCACGATGTATTTTTCTAAAAACGCCACCGATGGTTTTACCCAAAAAACACGAGCATCGGGAATAAAAAGATTGCCCCGAATCCAAAGAAAAACCTTGTCTAAAAAAGATTTTTTTTTCTGATTTGGAATAATTCCCGAACTGATTTTCTTGGTTTTATTCTTCGAAAGAAACGAAGCCAGTTGGTATGGTTCAAAAATTTTATGTTTTAAAATAATTGCCTTATCCGAAACTTCATTTACTAAATTTTCATCAACAATGGGATAAGTTGGGTTCTCCGGAATGTAAATAATTGGCTGAACGCCAAAATCCGGTAAATATTTGACGAATTTTAACCACCGCTGAACGCCTGGACCTCCGGCTGGCGGCCAATAATAGGTTATAATGAGGAGTTTTTTTTGTTCTGAATTCAATTTTTTGTATTTATGGTTGTGTAGTGACGCACCTGTAGAGACGCACTGCAGTGCATCTCTACTACTACAACGAATTATTCTTCCTTTCAAAATAAAACCCGCCTATCAATAAAAACAACATTCCCAACGAACTAATAAGCGTAATCGTGCTTCCTGTTTTTATTACTTCGGGTTCAAACTTGAATTCTATAATGTGTTTTCCGGCTGGAATTTGCAATCCTCTTAACGTATAATCTACTCTAAAAATTTCAGCTTCTTTTCCGTCTATGGTAGCTTTCCATCCATTTTTATAATAAACTTCTGAGAAGACTGCAAAGCCATCATTTGGATTAATTGAAGTGTATTTTAAAAGGTTTGGTTTGTACAAATCAAGTTTAATAGTAGCCAAACTGTCACGGGTGAAATTATTTTTTATCCCTCGTGATGCAACCGAATATGAACCATTAACTTCAGCTGGGCCAATAATAGCTATATCTTTGGTTTCAATTTTATCCAATGCTTTCATTTCTTCATCGGCTGAATTTACCGTTTTTAATTCTTTCACAAACCAAGCATTTCCATTGGCATCAGGATTTTGAATTGGAAACGCAGCTCCAGTTGAATCAGTTTGAATGATGTACTTTACATTCAACATATTGAGAATCTCGATATTGTTTTTGGCAATTTGATAATCGAATAATTGCTGCATTCTTCGGGGTTTCACGGCACTGTAACCGCCAATGGATTTATGGAAAAAAGAAGCCCTGGCACTTGACATATTTCCGGAAACTTCAAATACTCTATAGTGAGTCGTGTCCTGTAAAATTTGTGCATCAGCTGGCGTTTCCTGAAAAGGAACTTCAACTTCGCTTCTACTCACAAAATCTTTCTCTGAAACATATTTTTTATCCACAAAAAACAAATCGAAAACCATTAACAATCCCACTAGAATTATCGCCGTGTTTTGGGCCAATTTATTTTTGACAAACAGCCATAAAACTCCAGCCGCAAGCAACATAAAAAATCCCGAACGCAATAAATCTGCTGAATACAAGGTTTTTCTATCTGCTTTTAGCGCATCCACAAATGCCGGTCCGTAACTTTCTCTGAAATAACTATCGTTCGCTCCCGCAAAACTGAAACTGCCTTTGAGTAAAAACAAGCCAATAATAATTCCAAAACCTACAGCAGCAGTTTGCCACAAGGCTTTAAACTGAGCCTCTTTTTCCAATTTAAAAAAGGATTGCAAGCCCATAATTGCCAAAACCGGAAAGCACAATTCCAAAATAACTTGTATCGAAGAAACAGCTCTGAACTTATTGTACATTGGAACAGTGTCAATAAAAAAGTCCGTCAAAATGGAGAAATTTTTTCCCCAAGATAACACCAATGCCACGATGGCACCAGAAAGAAATACATATTTTATTTTTCGCTTATCAGCAAACAAAGCCAAAATTCCCAAAAAGAAAACCACAATCCCGATGTAAGCCGGTGCAGCGACAATCGGTTGATCGCCCCAATACGTTGGCATTCCCGAAACAAAATCACTTGCTTGTGCATCCGGAACTCCTTGACCTACCATAAATTCATACATTGAACTATCCTTTCCAAGAGCTTCACTATTAGAACCTCCAAAAAGTCGTGGCGCAATCAAATTAAAACTTTCGGCAATTCCGTAACTGTATTCCGTGATATAATCGCGAGACAAAGCACTGTTGCCAACACTTTTTGTACCATCGGCATTGATAGATAATTCGCTTTTTCCTCTTGTGCTAAAATTAGCATATTCGGATGTGGCCAATAAGTTCGTGGCATTGGCACCAATGGCGAAAATTCCGGCTATTGCCAAAACTCCAAATGAAGTTAAAAGCGATTTATATTCCTTTTCTTTTACTGCCTGATAAATAAAATAACCAGATACTATCAACAGGAAAATCAATAAATAATATGTCATCTGAAAGTGATTGGCATTGATTTCCAATGCTACGGCAAACATCGTCAGCAGTCCTCCCCAAATATATTTCTTTTGAAAAACCAATATAAAACCCGCAATTACCAATGGCATATAGCCAATAGCGTGGGCTTTGGCATTATGACCAACACCCAGAATAATGATTAAATAAGTAGAAAAACCGAAAGCCAAAGCGCCGAAAAAGGCCTTAAGCGGATCCACTTTTAAAACCAATAATAAACCATAAAAGCCAAGAAAATACAGAAACAAATAATCAGCAGGACGAGGTAAAAATCGTAAAGCATCGTCAATCATACCAATATAATCGTGAGGATATTTGGCTCCTAATTGATACGTTGGCATTCCTCCAAAGGCTGAATTTGTCCAATAGGGTTCAATTTTTTCGGCTTTTCTAAAATCATTTTGCTCCTTTGCCATTCCGGTATATTGCGCAATATCGGATTGTAAAATTTGTTTTCCCTGCAAAACAGGATAAAAATAAATAAGGGAAATCAATACGAATCCAAGTAGGACTAAAGCGTGCGGATAGAACTTTTGAAGTTGCTTCATTTTATAATTTTAGAATTCAGATTTTAGATTTTGGAATATTGAAAAAAATCTTGTTTTATATTAATTTCCCCTTTTGGGGGTTAGGGAGCTTTTAATCTATTTCTTCGTAATCCACATAATCACCCACTTTTTTGGTTTCACGAGTTTTCTTGGCATTCGCAGTATTGATGATGATTTCGTCGTTATTAGGCGTTTTTTGCCAAGAATTACTCTGAGCATTTTGTTGCTGTTTTTGGAAGTTTTCACTCGCTTTCTCCACTACTTTTTTCACAACAATAGGAAAAAATAATCTTGCCAAAAACTTAAAAATATAGTAAAATGCCATTATGTAAAGTAATGTTCTTATAAAACCTGAAAAAGACGCTTCTTGCATAATTAAATAATTTTTGGCAAAATTAACAATTCCATCGTTCAAAATTAAAATATCATTCTTAAATAAATAATAAAATATAGTACATTTGAAAAGCGTTATCCCTTTTTAAGTTTTCAAGACTTAATAAATTTTAACGCAAAGTTCGCTAAGCATTGCTTTTGAAGTTTTATTTTAAGTTCACAAAGATTTTCTAAGCTATAATTAGTTTCCAAAAATCGAAGATTTTTCTCTTTGCGAGCTTATTTTTTTACAGTTATTTCTAAAATTTGCGGGCTTTGCGATAAAACTTTTTAATATAATATAGATACATTAGTAAACACAATTACTTTATAATAAAAATAGTATGTACAAAATCAAAACCCTAGTTGCCGTAGCCTTTTTTATGATTCCGTTGATTCATTATGGCCAACATACCGACCAAATCAATTCAAACAGACCTGGCGAAACTATGTCGGCTTTTTCCGTTGGAAAATCAGTTTTTCAAATAGAATCGGGCATTTATGGTATCAAAGAAAATCATAGCCTTTTGAATTATGATGCCAATGGTTTTGGAGTTGATATGACATTGAGATGGGGTTTATTTATGGAAAAACTGGAATTAATTGCCGATTTTCAATACCAATTCGAAACATTCACTCCCGCCATAGCTTTCCCGAATAAATCAGCGATGAAACAAACCGTTTTTGGCGCAAAATATTTGATTTATGATCCTTTCAAAAATTACGAAAAACAAATCAATGTGTACAGTTGGAAAGCCAATCATTCTTTCAACTGGCATCAACTAATTCCTGCCTTTTCCGTGTTTGCCGGAGCTAATCTTAATTTTTCCAATAATCCTTACTCCTTTCCAAGTCAACCAAGTATTTCACCAAAAGTGATGTTGATTGCCCAAAACCACCTCGGCGACGGAAGTTGGGTTTTTGTGACCAATATCATCGCCGATTATATTGGAACCGATTATCCAAGTTATGGCTATGGAATTACGCTGACTAAAGGCTTCAATCGGAATTGGTCTGGTTTTATAGAAAACCAAGGTTATAAAAGTGATTTTTACAGTGATGCCATTGTTCGTGGCGGAGCGGCTTTTTTAATTGATGATGCTATGCAAATTGATGCTTCTTTAAGCACAAGCCTTAAAACTACACCATCAATACTTTATGGAGGCATTGGATTTTCTTGGCGTTATGATGCCAATTATAAAGAAGTCCGAATGGAAATTGACTCCGGAGATTCAGAGAAAAAAGCAAAGAAAAGAGCAAAAAAAACTAAAAAAGGATAAATTATAAATTAATGATAACCATAAAAGAAGCCATCACAAAAAAGGAAATGACCGAGTTCGTTAAATTTCCTTTTTCCTTATACAAAGACAACAAATATTGGGTTCCGCCCATCATTGCCGATGAACTGGAATCATTTGACAAAACCAAGAATCCCGCTTTCGAAAATGCGGAAGCCTACTTTTATTTGGCATACAAAGACAATGAAATTGTGGGTCGAATAGCCGCCATCATTAACTGGAGCGAAGTCAACGACCAGCAAAAGAAGAAAGTTCGCTTTGGATGGTTTGATGTGATTGATGACATCGAAGTAACAAAATCCCTATTGGAAAAGGTCTATGAATTGGGTCGGAAAAACAATTTGGAACACGTTGAAGGTCCAATGGGTTTCTCTAATCTGGACAAAGTGGGCGTTCTAACGGAAGGATTTGAAGAAATAGGCACGATGATCACTTGGTACAATCATCCTTATTTTTCGAGCCATTTTGAACAGTTGGGTTTCGTTAAGGAAAAAGAATACTTAGAAAGTAAATTTCCTTTTTCGAATGTAAAAACCGAATTTTTTGAAAAAGCGAATGAATTGGTAAAAAAAAGATACCAGCTAACACCTCTTAATTTCAAAACGACCAAAGAAGTAATGCCACACGTGGATAAAATGTTTGATTTATTCAATGAATCTTATGCTTCCTTGTCCTCTTTTGTAGCAATTTCTGATGTTCAGAAAGAATACTTCAAGAAAAAATATATCAGTTTCATTAATCCAGAATTTATCAAATTTGTCGAAGACAAAGATCATAATATTGTGGCTTTTAGTATAGTTATGCCTTCATTTTCTGAAGCTTTACAAAAATCAAAAGGAAAATTATTCCCTTTTGGATTTCTGCATTTACTAAAAGCGAGAAAACAAAGCAAGGATATGATTTTCTACCTTATAGGTGTGCATCCCGACTACCAAAACAAGGCGGTAACAGCAATAATTTTCAACGAATATTACCATACATTTAAAGAAAAAGGAGTTGTAAATTGTTTCAGAACACCTGAATTAGCTGATAATGTTGCTATTCATAATTTATGGAAACATTTTGACCCAGTGGTTCATAAACGAAGATGCACTTATCTCAAAAAACTATAAAAGATTAGTTTTATAAAAAAGAGAAGCCGTCTCACAACTTGAGGCGGTTTTTTTATGTATTTTATTTGGTATTATTTCAGGTATTTCGTATATTTAATCATTGATTTACAGAAGATTAAATATGAATTTCAAACATTACAACCAGCAACAAACGATACTTTTACCTTATTCGTTTAACGATTTAATTCCAGAGAAACATCCAGTTCGAGTAGTTGACCAAGTTGTGGAGTCAACTAATATCCAACCCCTTTTAAAAGCTTATAGCAAAGAAGGCAATCCAGGTTATCATCCAAAGATGTTGCTCAAAGTTATGCTGTATGCTTATATGACCAATGTCTATTCCTCTCGAAAAATAGAATTGGCACTTCGTGAGAACATCAATTTTATGTGGTTTTGGTCACAACTTAAGAAAGAAAATTGCCGCTTAAAGTCAATTTGTGACCTTTTTTAGAAAAACAAAAATACTTTCAAATAAACTGAAATGAAAAAAACCGCCTCAAATTATGTTTTGAGACGGCTTCGTTTTTGTTAGAATTATTACTAATTTATTTTGAAGACATTATTTTTTTGGTAATGCTTTCTCTATTTGTAGTTACTTTCACAACGTAAACTTGCTCTTGACCTGTATATAAATTAAGATTAAGTGTAATTTCCTTGTTTAAATAACCATTTGCATCTGTTTTAGAAAGTACCAAAATTCCATTAGAATTGAATATTTCAATTTTAACGTCTGAGATATAATCGAATTTATATCTGATGGTAAGTTGGTCTTTAAAAGGTACTGGGTAAAACTCGAAACCAGTTTCACTTGTAGTTTTACTGGTAAATGAGCTTTCTGCAGAAGCACAAACTAGTGGTTCAACGTTGTAGCCCATAAATATTTTACAACCATCAAATGCATTGTTGATCAAATCAACAGCACCAGCAATATCGCTAAGTGTAACTCCCACCGGAGTTCCTCCGTCCCCTAAAGCTGTATTTGCCATTTCAAATAATCCTTGAACTGTTGCATTACTTCCCAAAGCTGTTACAACTTTTGGATTAATTGACCAGTCTTTATATTCATTGATTACTTCAAAATAACCTGTTTGATCATTATAAACACATTCACGCACTTTAGGAATATCAGAGCCACAACCATTTTCAGGTTCAGCTGTATAAAATTTTGGTTTTAATTCAAATCCGCCAAGAGTGCCATCAATACCCAAGTTAAGTCCCAAAGTAATGGTTTGAGCCAATAAAGTGTTATTGATTCTTCCCTTTCTCAAGTAGCTATCTGTCAATGCACTTATTTGGATGTTGCCGGATGGCAATACATAACTGCCTCCACCTCCGGGTAGTCTAGCAATGATAGCATTTATGTCGGTTTCATTATTTGAAATCAAGACGGAATGTCCAACTAGACCAATAGTCATTGTTCCTCCATAAGAAGCAAGAGATTTTGCTATTAATTCTGTTGTAGTATATGATTTTGTATCACCTTCACCAGCACAAGACATACCGCCTAGATTACCATAGTAGCCTTGAGTATAGGTACATAAAGCTTTAACGCAAGGTACGAAACCAACATCCTCTGAACCTGAAATTGAACAATCATTTGCATCCTTTACTGCCCAATCATATGTACCTACTGCAAGTCCTGAGTATGTTTTTGGAGAAGTTTGCTCTACAAAACCGCCACTATTGAAGTTTACATAATAAGGAGGTGTACCACCACTGAAAGTAAGAGTTACTGTACCATCTGTACCATCTTCACAAGTAGCTTCTGTACTAGCATCGGTTGCAACAACCTCTGTTGGTTCTCCAACATCTTCCGAACCTGATTGTTCGCAATTATTGGCATCTTTCACAACCCAAGTATAAGTGCCTGCTGCAAGCCCTGAATATTCTTTTGGTGAAGTTTGTGCTACAAATCCTCCTCCATTGAAGTTCACCATATAAGGTGATGTTCCTCCACTGAATGTGACAGTCACTGTTCCGTCAGAACTTCCGTTACATAATGCATCGGTGTGGGCGTCACTGGCAACAACTGCTGTTGGTTGTCCAACATCTTCCGAACCTGATTGTTCGCAATTATTGGCATCTTTCACAACCCAGGTGTAATTGCCCTCCAAAAGTCCAGAATATTCTTTTGGAGAGGTTTGTGTTGCAAATCCGCCACCATTGAAGTTCACCATATAAGGTGATGTTCCGCCACTGAATGTGACAGTCACTGTTCCATCGGAACTTCCGTTACATAATGCATTGGTGTGGGCGTCACTGGCAACAACTGCTGTTGGTTGTCCAACAGTTTCTGAACCTGATGGATCACAATTGTTGGCATCTTTCACAACCCAGGTGTACGTGCCCGCTGCAAGTCCAGAATAGGTTTTTGGTGAAGACTCTTCTATAAATTCACCTCCATTAAAGCTCACTGTGTGTGGAATAGTTCCGTCACTAAAAGTAAGGGTAATGGTTCCATCTGCACCTCCATTACAAGACACATCTGTATGGGCATCACTGGCAACAACTGCTGTTGGTTCTCCTACAACTTCTGAACCTGATTGTTCACAATTATTGGCATCTTTCACAACCCAAGTATAAGTGCCTGCCGCAAGTCCTGAATATTCTTTTGGAGAGGTTTGCGTTGCAAATCCGCCACCATTGAAGTTGACCATATAAGGTGATGTTCCTCCACTGAATGTGACAGTCACTGTTCCATCGGAACTTCCGTTACATAATGCATTGGTGTGGGCATCACTGGCAACAACTGCTGTTGGTTGTGTTACCGTAACTGAGCCTGATTGTTCACAATTATTGGCATCTTTCACAACCCAAGTGTAAGTGCCTGCCAAAAGTCCAGAGTATTCTTTTGGAGAGGTTTGCGTTGCAAATCCGCCACCATTGAAGTTCACCATATAAGGTGATGTTCCTCCACTGAATGTGACAGTCACTGTTCCATCGGAACTTCCGTTACATAATGCATTGGTGTGGGCGTCACTGGCAACAACCTCTGTTGGTTCTCCAACATCTTCCGAACCTGATTGTTCGCAATTATTGGCATCTTTCACAACCCAAGTATAAGTGCCTGCTGCAAGCCCTGAATATTCTTTTGGTGAAGTTTGTGTAACAAATCCGGCTCCATTGAAGTTGACCATATAAGGTGATGTTCCTCCACTGAATGTGACAGTCACTGTTCCATCGGAACTTCCGTTACATAATGCATTGGTGTGGGCATCACTGGCAACAACTGCTGTTGGTTGTCCAACATCTTCCGAACCTGATTGTTCGCAATTATTGGCATCTTTCACAACCCAAGTGTAAGTGCCTGCCAAAAGTCCAGAGTATTCTTTTGGTGAAGTTTGTGCTACAAATCCTCCTCCATTGAAGTTGACCATATAAGGTGATGTTCCGCCACTGAATGTGACAGTCACTGTTCCGTCAGAACTTCCGTTACATAATGCATTGGTGTGGGCGTCACTGGCAACAACTGCTGTTGGTTGTCCAACATCTTCCGAACCTGATTGTTCGCAATTATTGGCGTCTTTCACAACCCAAGTATAAGTGCCTGCTGCAAGCCCTGAATATTCTTTTGGAGAGGTTTGCGTTGCAAATCCGCCACCATTGAAGTTGACCATATAAGGTGATGTTCCGCCACTGAATGTGACAGTCACTGTTCCGTCAGAACTTCCATTACATAATGCATTGGTGTGGGCATCACTGGCAACAACTGCTGTTGGTTGTGTTACCGTAACTGAGCCTGATGGATCACAATCATTCGAATCCTTAACTGCCCAGTTATAAGTTCCCGCAGCAAGTCCTGAATAGGTTTTCGGTGAGGTTTGTGTCTCAAAAGCACCTCCATTGAAACTTACCTGATAAGGAGGTGTCCCACCACTGAAAGTGATTGTAGCTGAACCTGTGCTGCCTCCATTACAAAGAGCTGGGGAAGCAACTGCAGAAGCAGTAGGAGTCATATCCAAATCCAATTGAATAGGAGGACCTGGAAAATCCTTTAATTCAGAAGTATGAGATGACCCAGAAGATCTTGTCCTGACAAACACCGTACTTAATACATAACAAGGATTTTGAGCTATGTTCAGTACTTGTGTAAGATTTATGGCTCCTTCAGCCCATTGATTGACATCATATGTACCAGGAATACCGCTTCCGTATACATCAAAAGGCACACTGGTCACTGATGTGTTCTCGGTAATAAAAATGGATCCGACAAACTCAGAGTTATTATGAGGAACATATTGAAAACCAGCCCCTACAGCTTCCCATTTTTGAATCTCAACTACAGCTGCACCACCACCGTTGACAAACTCAATGGTAACTAATAAATCCCCGACGGTACGTCCGCCTTGAGTTCCTAATGAACTAAATCCTCCACTGGTTGTACCTGTCATTGTCAACGTTTTTTGTAAAAACTCAAAATCAATATAGCTACTACCGTTAGTCACTTGTCGGTCACCTGCAAAAAGACACCATAAATCACTAGGATTACCACCTAATGCAGCTGAACCGTGTGTAAAATGGACTCCGACATTTTGGATTTCATTTTTGTTGGGTGAAGTTCCCATCCCCCAAGTATAGGTATTAGGATCATCATTTATTTTATTAGAAGAAGTGAATATAGTAGGATCATCTGCACTCCAAACGTCCTGTAAAAAGAAGGTCCTTGTTGAATCTATAACAGTTCCATCTGGATTAAACAAACCACCACCCGTACCAGGATAGTTAATGATATCCCGAAACCAGTCACCTGTATTGTTACCATAAGTCATAAACGGAGCGGGAGTATTAGCAAAGGCATCTCCATCAACCGCAAACCCACCGGTAGGTGTTTGTACTGGTGCCAATCCTTGAAGCTGTGCATTAGCCGTATTAAACTCAAACATCAGTGCCATAAAAACAAATGGCAAGATCGTTCTAACATTAAATCTTAAAAAATTTAATTTAGAAACAGTTCTTTTGGAAAATAAGCAATATGCCACATCGCTCGTCAAAACATCCAAAAACTCAGTAATAGTACTCTTTTTCATAATATAAGTATTTTAATACCATAAATTAGAAAAATAAGGAAGTTTACAGACTGGGGTAAATAATACTTAATGAGAAACAAAACCTCTTCAAAAATATTTTTGAAGGACTCCATCATCAAAAGAACTTTCTGTTTGAGGAACAAAAATAAATCCTTTCATAAACCAATTATTAACAAAAAGTTGCTGTACAGTACAACCTAAAACTTTGTCTAAAAGTCATTACCTTAAAGTTAAGAATGAAAAAATGAAAGAAAAAAACAAACATTTAAAAATCGACAAAATACACTTATTGCCGCCAAAAGACATTTGTTATTAAGAAAAATAACATATACTAAAGGTTTTAAATTATTAAATAAATAACTTAACTTATTAATTACTAGTTATTTACAAATTAATTCGTGTTAAACAAAATACAAAAAAGTCATCTTGGCGGTAATTGGGAGGAAAAACATTTTTTGAAGGGATTTATAAAATTACAAGATGAAATTTATCTTGTTTATAAAAGTGATGAAAACCTTTTTTTATGATTTAAATAAAATATTTTTGAGAGACCGGAAAAAAGCAAAAAGGTGGTAAAAGAAAATAAGTAATTATAAAGATATATTGTCGCAATATAAAAATACGCTAACAAACATTAAAAAGATTTTTTTGCCACAGATTTGAAGGATTAAAAAGATTTATGAGCTAGGCGAAGAATTAATCTGTGCTAATCTATGAAATCTGTGGCAAACAAATTTGTTGCTTCCATTAAAATACAATATTAAATTTTAGCCATTACTTAATTATGCTAAATTTCAATTTTTACCCCGATAAGCAACCACCAAATTCTCGAATATTGCGATAACGAATCCTTACTTACATATTTCTCCTATATTGTCCGCCAACTTCGAACAAAGCACTCGTGATTTGCCCCAAAGAACAAAACTTGGTGGCTTCCATCAAATGCTCGAACAAGTTTTCGTTTTTGATCGCTGCTTCTTGAAGTAATTTCAATTGCTCTTTCACTTTATCGGGATTGGATTGGTGCAGGTTAGCCAACATCCTGATTTGGTATTGTTTTTCTTCTTCGGTGGCGCGAATTACTTCGGCTGGAATAATTGTTGGCGAACCTTTGGAACTCAAGAACGTATTCACGCCAATAATTGGAAATTCACCAGTGTGTTTCAAAGTTTCATAATACAAACTTTCTTCCTGGATTTTGCTTCTTTGGTACATCGTTTCCATCGCACCAAGAACGCCACCACGTTCGTTAATTCTATCAAATTCCTGCAAAACAGCTTCTTCAACCAAATCGGTCAATTCTTCGATGATGAACGAACCTTGAATCGGATTTTCGTTTTTAGTCAATCCTAATTCCTTGTTGATAATCAACTGGATAGCCATCGCTCGACGAACGCTTTCTTCCGTTGGCGTGGTAATTGCTTCGTCATACGCATTGGTATGCAGAGAATTACAGTTGTCGTAAATGGCATACAAAGCTTGCAACGTGGTTCGAATATCGTTAAAATCGATTTCCTGTGCGTGAAGCGAACGACCCGAAGTTTGAATGTGGTACTTCAACATTTGCGCCCGTTCGTTGGCTCCGTATTTGTTTTTCATAGCTTTCGCCCAAATCTTTCTTGCCACACGGCCAATAACTGCATATTCGGGATCAATTCCATTCGAAAAAAAGAACGATAAGTTAGGTCCAAAATCATTGATATTCATTCCACGACTCAAATAATATTCCACATAAGTGAAACCGTTAGAAAGCGTGAAGGCTAATTGCGAAATGGGATTTGCGCCCGCTTCGGCAATATGATAGCCCGAAATAGAAACAGAATAAAAGTTTTTAACATTATTCGAAATAAAATATTCCTGCACGTCGCCCATCAATCGCAATGCAAATTCCGTCGAGAAAATGCAGGTGTTCTGGGCTTGGTCTTCTTTCAAAATATCCGCTTGAACCGTTCCACGAACTTTGGAAAGTGTTTTGGCTTTTATTTCATTATAAACATCCAAAGGTAAAACTTGGTCGCCAGTCACGCCCAAAAGCATTAATCCCAGACCATTGTTTCCTTCTGGCAAATCACCCTGATACTGCGGACGTTCGGTTCCTTTTTTGGTGTAAATCGCCTTTATTTTTTCTCCAACCTCACCTTCAAGATGGTGTGTTTTGATATAAATTTCGCAACGTTGATCGATGGCGGCATTCATAAAAAAGCCCAACATCATTGGTGCTGGTCCATTAATAGTCATACTTACGGACGTCATTGCATCGACCAAGTCGAAACCGGAATACAATTTCTTGGCATCGTCAAGACAACAAATAGAAACTCCTGCATTCCCAATTTTTCCGTAAATATCAGGTCGAATGTGAGGATCATTTCCGTACAAAGTCACGCTGTCGAAAGCTGTCGAAAGTCGTTTTGCAGGCAACCCTGCACTAACATAATGGAAACGTTTATTGGTTCGTTCCGGTCCGCCTTCGCCAGCGAACATCCGGGATGGATCTTCTCCTTCTCTTTTAAATGGATACAATCCGGCGGTGAAAGGAAATTCTCCCGGCACGTTTTCCTGTAAATTCCAACGTAAAATATCGCCCCAAGCTTGGTACTTTGGCAAAGCAATTTTTGGAATTTGAGTGTGTGAAAGCGATTCGGTGTGGGTTTCAATCTTGATTTCTTTATTTCGAACTTTAAAGATGTAAAATGGCTCCTTGTATTTATTCACTTTCTCGTTCCAAGTCAATATTATTCCCCAATTGTAAGAATCCAAATCCATTTTTACCTTGTCGAATTGATTCATCAATAAATGGAGAAAAATATTAGCTTCGGCAACGCCCGACTTTTCTAGTTCAAAAGCATTTGGCAAAACAGAATCATCATTAATTCCAGCCTTGTTCAATTCAGGGATTTTCCCGGAAACTGATTCAATCGTTTTGAAAATTCCATATAATTTCTGGGCCACTTGTTCTTGGCTTAAAGCTGTCTCGTCATATTTTCGGTTATTTTCTGCAATTTCAGATAAATAGCGGGTTCTTTGTGGCGGAATCACAAAGACTTTTTCGCTCCTTTCGTGCGAAATTTCAAAAGTCGACTTCAAATCGGAAGCGGTTTTCTCGTGAATCTTCTCCATTACAGCCTTGTACAAGGTATTCATCCCTGGATCGTTGAACTGGGAGGCGATGGTTCCAAAAACAGGCAAGGTATCCAAGTCCACATCCCAAAGATTATGATTGCGTTGGTATTGTTTTTTCACATCTCGCAAAGCATCCAAAGAGCCTCGTTTGTCAAATTTATTGATGGCTACCAAGTCCGCAAAGTCGAGCATATCAATTTTTTCCAATTGGGTTGCTGCACCAAATTCCGGCGTCATTACATAAAGAGAAACATCGGAATGTTCCGTGATTTCCGTATCTGATTGTCCAATTCCCGACGTTTCAAGAATTATGATGTCGTATTTTGCCGCTTTGATAACCTGGATTGCATCGGCAACATATTTGGACAAAGCCAAATTGGATTGCCGTGTTGCTAGGGAACGCATATAAACTCTGGGGTTGTTGATAGCATTCATCCGAATTCGGTCACCCAACAATGCGCCACCCGTTTTGCGTTTTGATGGATCTACAGAAATGATTCCGATGGTTTTCGTTGGAAAATCTATTAAAAACCGACGCACTAATTCGTCTACCAAAGATGATTTTCCCGCGCCGCCGGTTCCGGTAATGCCAAGAACTGGTGTTTTGGAATCAGTGTTTATTTTATGGATTTTATCCAATGTTGAGGCGGCAACTTCAGGAAAATTCTCGGCCGAAGAAATAATTCTTGCAATTGCCGTTGGTTTTTTTTCTTCCAAATGATTGATTTCGTCATTTAATTGGTCACCAATAGGAAAATCGGATTGTTGCACCAAATCATTAATCATTCCTTGCAATCCCATCGCTCGACCATCGTCTGGAGAATAAATTCTGGTAATTCCATAGGCCTGCAAATCGGCGATTTCAGAAGGCAGAATTACGCCTCCGCCACCTCCAAAAATTTTAATATGCCCTGCTCCTTTTTCTTTCAGCAAATCGTACATATACTTGAAATACTCGTTGTGGCCGCCTTGGTAGGAAGTCATCGCAATGGCATTGGCATCCTCTTGAATGGCAGTGTTCACGACTTCTTCAACACTTCTGTCGTGTCCCAGATGTATCACCTCAACTCCAGTTGACTGAATTATTCTTCGCATAATATTGATGGCTGCGTCGTGGCCATCAAAAAGTGATGCGGCAGTAACAATTCGAACTTTATTGACAGGGATATACGGTTTTATAACTTTCATTTTATGAATATAACAATTTTAACACTGCAATTTACAACTATTTTCAATATTCAAGCGTTATTCTATTTAACTATTACCAAAATGATAATTAATTTTATGTTTAGTGATAAAAAAGATTTTGGGATTAAATAAAATTATCTCCTTTATTATTGAATAAGTAGTATTTTTGACCCGAGCCCTGCAGAAAAACAGGCGAAGTAAACGTATAAAACTACCCCAAATGAAAAAGATCATAATGCTAATGTTGGTATTCATTCTTTCAAGTTGTGCCGAAATGCAACAGGTAATGAATCAATTTCCGCAAACCCAAAGCATAGGAGGAATTGATATTGCAGCAGGACTAAAGGAAGCCTTGAACAATGGAATTTCAAAACAAGTTACAAAATTGACTGCTGTCGACGGTTTTTACAAGAATGAAGCCGTAAAAATATTGCTACCTGACGAATTGAAAAAAGTGGACTCGAACTTGAGAAAAATTGGGCTTTCTTCCTTGGCCGATGAAGGGCTAAAAGTACTTAATCGTGCTGCCGAAGATGCAGTGAAAGAAGCAACCCCAATATTTGTGGATGCCGTTAGAAACATCTCTTTTACGGATGCCAAAACCATTTTGATGGGTAACGAAAGTTCGGCAACAAGCTATTTACAAAACACGACATCGACCGCTTTATACGGTAAATTCAATCCTGTAATCAAAAATTCATTTATGAAAGTTGGCGCCGACAAGGTTTGGGCAAACATCATAAACAAATACAATGGCATTCCTTTCGTAAAAAAAGTAAATCCCGACTTGACTGATTATGTGACCAATAAAGCTATGACAGGCGTTTTTAAAATGATTGCCGTCGAAGAAAAAAATATTAGAACCAATTTGAATGCGAGAACTTCTGTTTTATTACAAAAGGTTTTTGCGATGCAAGACAAAAAGTAATTTATATTTTATGCAAAAAATTATCATCCTTATTCATTGCGAAGACCAAAAAGGAATCATTGCCGCCGTTACTGATTTTATTCTAAGGGTAGAAGGAAATATTATTTATATTGATCAACATGTCGATGTGGAACAAGGTGTATTTTTTATGCGTCTGGAGTGCGAACTCACCAACAAAAACAGCAATCTCGAAGCAATAAAAAATGTTTTTCAACAAACAATTGCCACTGATTTTAATATGTCCTGGGAATTTTATCTCAAGGAACAAAAACCAAAAATGGGTTTGTTTGTATCGAAATATGATCACTGTTTGTTCGATATTTTGGGACGTTATAGCGCTGGCGAATTAAATATAGAAATTCCTTTGATTATCAGTAATCACGAAGATTTAAAACCTATTGCAGAACGTTTTAACATTCCTTTTTACTGCATCCCTTTTACCAAAGAAAACAAGGAAGAAGGCGAAAAACAACAAATCGAATTGCTTCAAAAATACGAAATAGATTTCGTGGTTTTGGCGCGTTATATGCAAATCATCACACCCACTTTAATTGATTTGTACGAAAATAAAATCATCAACATTCATCACTCGTTTTTGCCCGCTTTTCCTGGCGCAAAACCGTATCATTCGGCATTTAAAAGAGGCGTGAAAATCATTGGAGCCACAAGCCATTATGTCACGCAACACTTAGACGAAGGTCCAATTATTGAGCAAGACATCACCCGTGTTTCCCACATCAATTCCATTGAGGATTTTATTATGAAAGGACGCGACTTGGAACGCATCGTTTTGGCCAGAGCCATAAAACTCCATGCCGAACGTAAAACAATGGTTTATGACAACAAAACAGTTGTTTTTTATTAAGATTTATGCGGGTAAATCCTCGAATTCGATCTTCAAGCCTTTTGCAATTTCCATTCCTAGACGTGCATTGACCCTGTACCAAAGAAATAATTGGCGTCTGATAATTTCATCTTTTTTGGCACCATGAATTCCCGACATCGAATCAACAATATTGTCAATGGTGTTTTGCTGTTCTTCTAATGTCATAATTTGAAATAATTTCCCGGGTTGCGAAAAATGATCATTTTCGCCCTCGCAATTCCTGTCATACCAATCTGCAAAATGGTTACTGATAGGTAACGGTGGTTCTTTGTACGATTGGTCAATATCTATGTCGTCAAAACTGTTCGGGTAATAATTTGGATTCTGCCCTCCGTTGCCATCCATCCGCATTTGTCCGTCTCGTTGGTAATTATGAACGGCAAACGGGCAACGGTTCACTGGAATTTGCTCGTAATTCACGCCCAAACGGTACCTTTGTGCATCTGGATAAGACAATATGCGGCCTTGTAACATTTTGTCGGGAGAATAGCCAATCCCGTCCACGATATGGGCTGGAGCAAAAGCAGCTTGTTCCACGTCTTGAAAATAATTTTGCGGATTCTGGTTCAATTCCAAAACGCCAACATCTATCAAAGGAAAGTCGCCGTGCGGCCAAACCTTGGTCAAATCGAATGGATTGAAATAATAATCTCCTGAATCGGCTTCGGCTTCGGTCATTATCTGAATTTTAAAATTCCATTGCGGGAAATTCCCTCCTTCGATGTTGTCGAATAAATCCCTTTGCGAAAAATCCATATCGAGCGCTTTCATTTGGACTGCCTGTTCATTGGTAAAATTCTTGATGCCTTGGGCGCTTATAAAATGGAATTTTACGTAAAACCGTTCGTTGTCATCATTTATCATTGAATAGGTGTGGCTTCCGAAACCGTGCATATGCCGAAATCCATACGGTGTTCCCCTATCCGACATCAATATCAAGACTTGATGCAGACTTTCGGGATTTAGTGACCAGAAATCCCACATCATTGTTGGGGATTTTAAATTAGTGTGAGGATCTCGTTTTTGGGTGTGAATAAAATCACTGAATTTTTTAGGATCTTTAACAAAGAAAACCGGAGTATTGTTACCCACCAAATCCCAGTTGCCGTCTTCGGTATAGAATTTTATGGCAAAACCTCTTGGATCCCGTTCTGTATCGGCTGAGCCTTTCTCACCTCCAACGGTTGAGAACCGCATAAACACTTTGGTTTCTTTTCCAAGTTCCGAAAAAATCTTGGCCTTGGTATATTTCGTGATATTATGTGTCACGGTAAAAGTTCCAAAAGCACCGGAACCTTTTGCATGTACCACTCTTTCCGGAATGCGCTCCCTGTTGAAATGTGCCATTTTTTCGTGAAGAATAAAATCCTGCAACAGCAATGGACCACGTGGCCCCACGGATTGCGAATTTTCGTTTTCTACATAAGGTTTTCCTGAGGCTGTTGTTAATTTTTTATTTGATTTCATATCGGTATAGTTTAATAGTTAATATCAAAAACAACACACTTATAAAGAAAAAAAGATGTTACTAATTCTCAAAAAAACAACTTTAGCATAATGTTTTTCAGAAAATAAACGGATTTGAGAGTAGAAAGAATAATTGTTTCAAACATCTGATTTTCAGATTAAAACAATTGAAAAAATAAAGTAATAAAGTTAAAAAACTTAACTTAAATACAACAAAGTAATAACAAAACCTTAACAGAGAAGAGGAAAGAAATTTACAATCTTTGTACTGTAATAAACTGGTTATTTATTACAGTATAATAAATTGGTTATTTATTATTTTGGTTTTGGTTAGTTAAAAAATTGCCGACGTTTTAGGATGTCGGCTTTTTTTATTATGTCAGACCAATGAAGTTTAAGTACTTTATTGAAACGTTTTAAAAAAGATATAAAACTCCACGCCGAACGCAAAACAATGATTTTTGAAAATGAAACAGTCAAGTTTTATTATAACAAACCACACTAACTGTATGATTTACAATGTTATACAGTTATTTTAATATTTTTTTTACAATTATATCTTTATCGGTTATTACTTTAACTATATATGTCCCACTTTGAACATTAAACGGAATTTCTATTGTGTCAAAATCTAAATCAGATGCCTCTTTCAGGGTGATTAATTGCTGCCCGCTGATATTATATATCGAAACTTCTTTAATATTTATTGATTGATTTTTACTAATGAATAATTTCTTTTTTATCTCATTATTGTAAACCAATAGCATTGATTCCTGAAATTTACTTTCTTCTATTTCTAATGAATTATTTGTTTTAAAAGTTAATTCGAAACGAGCATTGTATGTTCCTGCCAACAGATTAATTTCGGCTGCATTTTTGGTAATATCATAATACACTGAAGTTTCCTTATCATATATATATATATTTTGATTTGGAGGTAAAAATTCAGTGGCATCAACCATAAGCTTGACAGTTCCTGCAACATTTGTTTTCACTCCTATTGGATAAGCTTTGTTGTTATCAAATGCTCCAACACCTTGGATGGTGTATTCTGAGTTATCAATCAAGAAATATAAATCATTTAATTGTGTGTCTAGTTGATACCCATCATATCCGTTATTTACACCATCATTTGCTTCCTCATTCATAAATCCAATTAACAACTGTCTGTGAAAATTATTAGCTGAGTTAAAACCAAGTCTAATTTTTGTATTATAATTATTGTAAACCACATCATTACTATTGTCTTTGAAGTGACTTGAAGTACTGCCTTTATTGGGTCTTTTTTTAAACATTGTATTCGAAATTGGAGCCGAAATATCGTCAATGGCATCCTCTTTAACAAAAGAACGTTGATTATTATTAAAAATAATTGGTTGAGAAACACCGTTACCCGCTGGTCCAGAGACAAAAAATCCTTGTCCAACTGGAATATACTGATACGATAATTTATTGCTTGTACCAACTCCGTTGATTCCTATGGGGGCAATTGGCGGAGCCCCTCCCACTAGAGTCAATGTTGAATAACCTCCCGTATAATCTGATAGTATGTGTGTATTGTTGTCTGGTGCATGTTCCCAAAAATATAGTTCTCCATTAATAACATCCTCTGTTAATCTACCTCCATTTGCAATTGATAAATTGTCCTTAATAAATTCAAAAGCATCTATAGCAGATGGGTATGGATTACCTACTAAAAATATATTATCAGGTATTACAGAATTGTCATTTATTAACCCGTTATGAGGTTTCCCAATAAAAGTATAATTTTGAGAAGATGTTAAAGCATCAGATCCTTTTAAAGTGAATCCTTGCGAAGGTCGAATTTCGTCAGTTTCATTAAAATGAATCCAATTAGGATATTCCGATCCGTTTTCGAATTTATATAACCAATATCTTGCAATGCTTATAGGAGTTGTTGGGATACCATCGTAACCGCTTACCCAATTTATATCTTGTGGAGTTGCTGTAGAACCGTCTTTAAATTCACCACTTACAGTATAATTATTATTATTAGTACTCCCATTTATTGGCCCTACAGGAGATGACCAATAATTGTAATTATATTTATTCACAGTGCCTTGTTGACTTCTCTTAATAAAACCTATACTTGTAGAATCAAGTTCGCTATTAAGGGTTTGCACTAATTGAGATTTATCTTTTAAATCAATTAAACCATCTAATTTTAAATAATGTGAAACCTCAATTTTAGAGTCGTTATTTGCGGTTAAAGTTTTATACGTTGAAGCATTTGTACCTTCAACAAATAATCCTAAAAGGGTTTTGTTTCCTGTAGATTCAACATTATTTAATATTTTAACAATGTTTCCATTAACTAATGGCTGCGGTGTTTGAATTATTACAGAATTGTCGTTAGGTATAGTTTGTAAGGAACCATTCTTCCAAGTTGACGGGTTATCCCATAATCCGTCTGCAATTGTTTCATAAGGCAATGGAGCCGTTTGGGTATTGATAATATTTTTATCTTTGTTCAAGTATTTAATTCGTAAAAAATTACGATCATCTGTTAAGCCCTCTATAGTAGTACCATAGAAAGAATTAAAATCATAATAAGCTCTTAATTTACTCCAAAGAATTGTTTTAACTGAATTACTGGTAGCGTAATGAGGTATTACTTTTCCATTAGTAGTTGTATTATCAGTATATTTTTCTACTTCTTGATTCATTATGTAATTGATCTGATCTGAAGATAATGCCATATCCCAAATATTAATCTGGTCAATTTCGCCTCTAAATGGATCAATAATATTATTTTTATCAATATAAATACCTCCTACTGAAAATCTAGAAAAATTAGGAGTTGGATTTTGAAGACTAAAAGTAGAAGTTTCTACCACTCCATCTATATAAAGATCTGCACTTCCTACATAATATACTGCAACGATATTATGCCATTTACCGTCTGCAACAACAGTGTTTGAAGCAAACCGTGATACTCCATCCCACAAAGCTTCAATTTTATTTTCAGAGTTTATCCTTACCTGCAAATTTGCGCCTTTGCCAAATATAGTTTTATTGGTAAGGCTAGTGCCATCGTTTCTTATCCAACAGCCTACGGTAAAGGAACCACTGTTCAAATTTAAAGCATACTCCCC
>Ga0208262_1000173_pt1 | contig 27846 bp, 25 predicted proteins | sample LakWasMet15_LOW5_2_FD_183863 | JGI IMG/M metagenome (GOLD analysis project Ga0208262, IMG submission 183863) | Freshwater sediment methanotrophic microbial communities from Lake Washington under simulated oxygen tension - Sediment Metagenome... | ecosystem: Environmental > Aquatic > Freshwater >... | reverse complement strand
ATCTCCCGCCTGCGCCGTAATGTGCTTTCGTCCTTGAACCGGAGGTTCAAGTGGGGACATGGCCGGTAAATCAGGCTTCCCGTATAAAACGGGCATGCTCACCAATACTGGTATCCGCCCCCGGGGTTATAACAGGTTCAGGAAACACCCAGCACACTCTCGAACGCTGCAGGAAATGCTAGTTTGTATTTTACCGCGTTTAAGGATTTTCTAAAACGTTTTCTATTTTATCAGTCATTTTTGCCAAACGATCGCTCAAGGTTTGGGTGAGCATGGCATTTTGATTTTTCATTAATTGTAACTCGTGAGCCAAATTAAGCGCTGCCATGACCGCAATTCGGTCAGCGCCGGCGACCTTGCCGGAATCCCTCATTTGGCGCATTTGCATATCAAGGTGCTGAGCCGATTGGATCAGGTCGTTTTGCCCTTCGGGCGCACAGGCGATTTTATATTCCTTGCCCATAATGGTCAGCGACACAGGCTGAAGTTTCTTGTTCATGATCCGTTCTCCATTGCTTTCAGGCGTGCAATCATGGCTTCAACCCGCGTTCTGGCTAGCGTGGTTTTTTCCAAAAGCTTGGCTTTTTCCCGAACCAACGAATCCTGTTTGGTTTTCAGCGAGCTGTTTTCATTTTTTACGTTAGTATATTGCTCGATGAGCTGATCCAGCTTTTCTTCGAGGTCTTTTAACTCTAAAGATTGATTTGATTGTGTCATGATGGTAACTAGGTTGTTGCAAGCAAGTTAACAGGCGATATTTGCATTTTGCGGAGCGATGCAAGATTAACAAATATTATCCAAGCCAATGATCAATGGTAGCATAAGCGAGATTTTTAGTCCTCGATAGTGAAATAATTATGTGGAATTTATGACTTACCAAATAATTAATGAAATAGTTGTACAAAACGATGCCGACCTTTCGGCAGGATACGCCCACGGCATGGCGACAGGCATGTTATGCGCCAATGAGCAGGCACAGAGTGAAGAGTGGCTAGCCGAGCTGTTTCGGCATGGCACTCCGCCAAATGATGAAGACCGGGCGGCCTTAATGCATTTGTTTGACGATACCCGAAGCTTGCTGGCTAGCGATGATTTTGAATTCGACCTGTTTCTGCCGGATGATGACGTATTGCTGAGTGCGCAGGTTGAAGCACTCACTTATTGGTGCCAAGGCTTTCTGTTGGGCGTAGGCTTAACTCATGCCACCTCCGATCTGTCCAAGGAAGCTCGCGAGATATTAAAAGACATTATCGAATTCACCAAGCTGGATACCGAGGCTGAAGGCGAAGAAGATGAAAGTGATTTTATGGAAGTTACCGAATACATTAGGTCGGCTGTTTTATTGCTGCGAAGCGAATTGAATAAAGAAGGCGAAAGATGAAAGGCAAAAGGCGAAAAAATAACGTGAACCTTTTGCCTTTTGCCCTTCGCCCTTAACCTTATTACCTAATTTTAAAATGAAACAAAGTGAATTTAAAAAACGCCGCAAGCAATTAATGCAATGCATCGGCAAAGGCAACATCGCATTGATAAGCAGCGCCGCCGTCCGAACTCGCAACCGGGATGTCAATTACCCGTTCCGGCAAGATAGCGACTTCTATTATTTAACCGGCTTTAATGAACCGGATTCTCTGGCCGTTTTTATCCCCGGCCGCAAACAAGGCGAATATATTTTATTTTGCCGGGAATTCGATGAGAAAAAAGCCTTGTGGGAAGGCGCACATGCAGGACTTGAAGGCGCAACCGCTCATTATAAGGCTGATGATTCCTTTCCGATCGATGATCTGGATGACATCTTGCCGGGCATGCTGGAAGACAAGGCCAAGGTCTATTATCCGATAGGACGCAATTCCGATCTTGACCACAATTTATTGCTCTGGATAAACCACATTCGCAGCCAGTCCAGAACGGGGGTTACCGCACCCGGCGAGCTGGCTTCGCTGGAGCATATTCTGCATGAAATGCGCCTGTTCAAAAGCCCGGAAGAAATCAAGCTGATGCGCCGCGCCGCCGATGTTTCCGCTAATGCCCATGTCAAAGCCATGCAAAAATGCAAACCGGGCCTATATGAGTACCAGATAGAAGCGGAAATCATTTATAACTTTATACAGGGCGGCTTGCGCGCCGTTGCTTATCCTTCGATTGTCGCAGGCGGAAAAAATGCCTGCGTGCTGCATTACACCGAAAATGCCGACCGATTAAAAAGCGGCGATTTACTGCTGATCGATGCCGGTGCGGAGTGTGACCATTACGCCGCCGATATTACCCGCACTTTTCCGGTTTCCGGACGCTTCAGCGAGCCGCAAAAACAGCTTTACCAACTGGTCCTGGATGCCCAGACGGCGGCAATCGCACAGATCAAACCGGGGCTGCCTTGGCATCTGGCCCATGATGCGTCGGTTGAAATATTGACCAAAGGCCTGGTATCGCTGGGCTTGCTCAAAGGCAAGGTTTCGAAGCTGATCAAGGAGGAAAAATACAAGCAGTTTTATATGCACCGGATCGGCCACTGGCTGGGCATGGATGTGCATGATGTCGGCGACTATAAATTGGATAAGGAATGGCGCTTGCTGGAACCCGGCATGGTGCTGACCATCGAGCCGGGCTTGTATATACCGGCGGATTGCCAGAGCGTTGACGAACAATGGCGCGGCATCGGCATACGCATCGAGGATGATGTCCTGGTAACTGCTGAGGGACATGAGATTTTGACCAGCGGCGTACCCAAAACCATTGCAGAAATTGAAAGCTTAATGCAGGCGAGCTGATGCAACATGATTATGACTTATTGATTGTCGGCGGAGGCTTGGCCGGCAACTGTCTGGCACTGGCGTTAAAACAAACCGGCTTACGGATTGCGATCGTTGAAGCCAGCACCCGCCAGCAACAATATGATTCCCCGGCCGGCGACCGGGCCTTGGCTTTAGCCGCCGGCACGGTAAAAATGCTCGAAACGCTGGGCATCTGGCAAGGTATCAGTCAGGCGGCCACCGCCATCAAAGACATCCACATTTCCGATCAAGGCCATTTCGGCAAAGTCCGGCTTTCGGCGCAAAAAGAAAATGTCGAAGCATTGGGCTATGTGATTACCGCAAGAGATATTGAGGCGCATGTCGCCAAGCTTGTTGCCGAGTCCGATATAGAACTGCTTAGCCCGGCCCGTGTGGTTGGTCTGATGGCCGGCAGCGATGCTGTCAACGTCAGCCTGAAGCGAGGCAATGAACCGTTTACCGTCTCGGCCAAACTGCTGGTCGGCGCGGACGGCGGTAACTCCTCGGTCCGCAACTTGCTGGAAATAGCCCAGCACACTACCGAATACGGTCAAACGGCGCTGGTCACCACCGTTAAAGCGTCCCTGCCCCACAAAAATGTCGCGTTCGAGCGCTTTACCGCCTCAGGGCCGCTGGCCTTGCTGCCGATTGCCGATAATCACTGTGCGGTTGTCTGGACGCGCACCAGCGAAGATGCCGATGCGCTGATGGCCGGCAGCGAAACGGATTTTTTGGCCGAGCTTCAGCAATGTTTCGGTTACAGGCTGGGCAAACTTAGTCTGACGGCTCCCCGGCGGACGTTCCCGTTGTCGCTGATACGCGCCGAAAAAATGACCGCCGCCCGAACTGTCGTCATCGGCAATGCGGTGCACCAGTTGCATCCGGTTGCAGGCCAGGGATTCAACCTGGGTCTGCGCGATGTCATGCAGCTGGCCGAAATGATCATCAGACAGCATCAGAATAACCAGGACATCGGCGCCGGTGATTTTTTAACGGCTTATGCTGACGCCCGGCAAAAAGATCATGACCGGACCATCGGCTTTACCAATAATGTGGTGCGCATTTTTTCCAACGACTGGCTGGCACTGGCCGCTGCCAGAAACATCGGCTTAGCAATGCTGGACCACATCCCTGTCGCAAAAACATGGCTTGCCCGTCAGGCCATGGGGCTGGCCGGGCGTTTGCCCCGTCTGCTTTGATCCAACGCACGAGATAGAGCAATGACAGATCGCTATGAAGTAATTGTTGTCGGCGGCGGCATGGTGGGTGCGGCAACGGCTTGCGCGTTGGCGCATGGCGGCATCAAGGTTGCGTTGCTGGAACGGTTTAACCCGGAAAGACAATGGCTGCCGGAACCTGTCGATATTCGCGTCTCCGCCTTAACCAAAGCCTCCCAGAATATTTTTGAAATGCTGGAAGCGTGGCCGGGCATGGTACAGCGCGGCGCTTGCGCGTACCGGGACATGCGCGTCTGGGATGTCCGCGCCGGCGGAGAATTGCATTTTGATTGCGCCGACACAGCCTTCCCCGAACTGGGCCATTTGGTTGAAAACAGGACCGTCGTCGCCGCCCTTTGGGACGTGCTGGATACCTTACCCTCGGCCACTTGCATTACCCCCGCAAAAGTCGTCGACATGCAGCTTTACGAAAGCGGCAGGCGGTTACGGCTGGAAGACGGTCGGATTCTTGAGGCTGATTTGGTGATTGCCGCCGACGGCAGAGACTCCGCCTTAAGGTCGATGGCAGGCATTGAAGTGTCCGGCTGGGACTATCATCAGGATGGACTGGTCGCGACAGTAAGCACCGAGAAAAGCCATGAATTCACTGCCTGGCAGCGGTTTCTGGATGAAGGGCCGCTGGCATTTTTGCCGCTGAAAAACGGGCAGTGTTCGATTGTCTGGACGCTGAGTTCGGAAACGTCAAAAAACCATCTGGCGCTCTCCGATCAGGACTTCCTGCAAGCGCTGGAGCAAGCTTCAGGCGGCATTCTGGGCAAGATGCTGGACGTAGGACCACGCGCCGCATTTCCTCTACGCTTTCAATATGCCAACCGCTATATCGATCAGCGCTTCGCTGTATGCGGCGATGCGGCTCACGCCATGCATCCTCTGGCTGGACAAGGCGTCAATGCCGGATTGTTGGATGCCGCAGCGATTGCGGAACTGATCATCCAGACCAAGCACGAAAAAAGGCCGTTATCCAGTTTGCGCCTCCTACGCCGTTACGAGCGCTGGCGCAAAGGCGACAACCTAATGATGATGTCGAGCATGGATGTGCTGAACAAGACCTATAGCGTGACCGCACAGCCCTTTGCCAGCCTACGCTCAGCAGGAATGAACCGGATTAATAACACGGCCATGGTCAAGGCTTATTTCAACCGTTACGCCATGGGCTTGCGCGACGATTTACCTCAACTGGCAAAAAGACAGCCATGCTGGTAATTGCCGTGTTTAACCTCTAAGTACCGGACAACTTTGCAGTTTTTCGAATTAGAATTTTCCCAACCCAACAGCTTCTGGTATATTCCAGTACTAGCAAAACGGTTTACCTGCTAAAAGGATAGGTAAGCGACATGAATGGAGGTTTTACCTGCTGGCTAACGATGCTTAATTTTCAAAGCAGCGATAAGAAAAATTAACTTTTAAAGAGGTGGAGAGCCATTATGATTGAAGGGTTGTTTATACTAACTACTATTTTTGTTGCGTATGTTGTCTACGCGATTATAGGCGACCAGAGAGCGTCTACTAAATCCAAAGCCCTAGCGGAGAAACCTGAAACACAGGTAGCAGTCGTGGAACAGCCAAAGCCTCCAGTTGCCGTTACCGAAGAAAAACCGGCGGCAGTTAAACCCGCAGCGCAGGCTAAAACTGCTCCCACTATGTCTGCGGCGGCCAAAAAAGTAACGCCTTCTGTAGCCAAGCCCGTAACGGCTAAACCGGCTGAGGCGAAGCCGGCAGCAACTAAACCGGCTGCACCCAAGCCCGCAACCACTAAGGCGGCAACGACAGCCAAACCGGCTGCCGCTAAACAACCCTCTGCTGCCGCTGCACCCAGCACAGGATTAAAAAATCCAAATACCGGCGAAGTGGCTACGGCTTACCACAATTACCGCTTCACCAAGCGCTGGATAAAAGACGCCTTGGTTGAAGAAGGTTTACTGGACAAAGTCTATACAGCCAAGGAATTGAATCCCGAGGTTGACGCGAAAATAAAAGAGGCCATAGCAAAGCTGGAAGCCATGGATAAATATAAAGCGTAAGACTTAAGTTATCGGGAATATAAAAAGGGAGGCTGGATAGTCTCCCTTTTTTATGGCTACCAGCCCCTTACCTTGGCTGCCAAACAATATCTGGCTGGATCACGATGCGGCTACTGTCTCCCATAGCGGCATAGGTATCTACACAAGTACCTGCCCCTTCTCCCTTGAGGGAGAAGGTTGGGATGAGGGGGATATAAATGGTGGTTTTTATTCTCCTCACCCCAACCCTCTCCAGCAGGAGAGGGAGCTAGGCCGACTTGTAACTTATTGTATTTATAATGCAAAAAAGTTGTGTAGATACTTATGCCATAGCGGAGTATTTACCCCACGCTCTTTCAGAAGAGACTGGGTTATCGGCGAGATTTTAATTTTGCGTTGGCCCTGGCTTAAGCGTCGATGTTGAGCTGTTTCAAACGATAGCGTAACGATCTAAAAGATAGCCCCAGCTGGCTGGCAGCGGCTGTTTTATCCCAATCATTGGCTTCCAGCGCCAGAGTGATTGCCTTTCTTTCGATTTTTTCCAGATGCTCTTTCAGCGATCCCAAGACGGGGTCATATTCCGACGGCTTAGCTGTGTTATGCGCGTCTACCGGCAGGTTCAAATCATTATTTTCTATGCTGTTGCCTTCATATAGCGCGAGGGCTCTTTCCAGGATATTTTCAAGCTCCCGCACGTTGCCCGGAAAAGGATAGCGCTGCAATGCCGTTAATGCCGACGCCGACAAGGTCGGCCTGTCCTGTTTCTCGACTCCCGTCAGCTTGGCCAGTATATGATCGACCAGAACCGGGATGTCGCCGGATCGTTCACGCAGCGGCGGGACATGAAGATCAATGACATTGATGCGGTAATATAAATCCTGCCTGAAACTGCCGTCCCGAACCATGTCATTAAGATTCCGATGAGTGGCGCTAAGCAAACGAATATCGACCGGAATTTCCTGCTGCTCTCCGACCGGGCGGATTTTTTTTTCCTGTATGGCACGCAGCAATTTGACCTGCAGGGACAATGGCAGATCGGCGACTTCGTCAAGAAACAAAGTGCCGCCTTCCGCGGCCTGAAATAAACCTTTTTTATCGCTGACCGCACCGGTAAAACTGCCTTTTTTATGGCCGAAAAATTCACTTTCCATCAGTTCGTTCGGGATGGCGCCGCAATTTACCGCTACAAAAGCGTGGTCGCTACGCGAGCTTTGCTGATGAATCAACCTTGCCACCAGCTCCTTGCCTGAGCCCGATTCACCGCTGATATAAACCGGCGCCTGGCTGCGGGCGAGTTTAGCTATTTTCGCCCTGATTCCCTGCATGACCAATGACTCCCCCAGCAGCGTGTGCCGGGTTCGCCTTTCTTTGGTGACGCCGGACTCGGAAAGTTTTAGCGCATTGCTAATGAGCAGCCTCAATGCGGATAAATCAACTGGCTTGGAAACAAAATCAAAGGCGCCTTTTTTCATCGCCAAAATTGCCGATTCCATATTGCCGTGCGCGGTAATAACGGCAACCGGTACCGGACCGGGTAGCGATTGTATAAAATCAACCAGCTCCAGTCCGTTACCGTCAGGCAGCTTCATGTCGGTCAGGCATAGACCGAAAGACTTTTGCTTTAATAGTGTCTTAGCTTGGGCAATATTTTCGGCACAGCAAGTCTGGATATCCATCCTGTTCAGGGTGATTTCCAGCAGCTCACGAATATCGGGTTCGTCGTCTACAATTAGCGCCAGTGTGTTATTCATATCTCAATTAAAGTCTGTTCCGCATTCAACAAGCAGAGCCGAAAACAGCTCCGGTTATTAGCGGTTAAATAATAGCTCAATTTTGCCTGGTTTAATTCGGCCAGCTCTTTTGAGAGATAAAGCCCCAACCCTGTGCCGCTGGAAGAGGTAGTAAAAAAGGGTTCGAACAGGTGATTTTGATGCTTACGGCTGATGCCGGAACCGTTATCGATAACTTCTATGCAGGGCGCCCGCTGGACGTCAAAAACGCGTAGCATTATCGGCCCGGACTCGGGCTGGCCGTATTTCAGCGCATTCCGGCACAGATTATCCATAATCTGCTTTAAGTGTCCCGGATCTATAAGCGCACAGAAAGATTCCGCAGGATACGAGAGCTTGAAGGCATCGATATTAACGGCGTGTTCAAGCGTGAAATTTTCCAGATAATTGTCCAGCCAGGCATTCAGATAAATTTTTTCCCGCCGTGACTCGGTTCTTCTGGACAGCTGCAAAATATCTTCAATAATATGATTGACGCGAACTGAATGAGTCTGGATGATCTCTGTCAACCGCCGGTCCTGACTGGATAACTGCGGATTATCCGAGAGCAACTGCCCGGCGTGGCTGATAGCGCCTAAGGGATTGCGTATTTCATGAGCAATGCTGGCTGTCAGCCGACCCAACGATGCCAGTTTGCTTTGCTGCACCTGCTGGTTATAAAGCGCAACATCCTCAAGAATAATCATGTAAAAAAACTCATGCCCGGTCGGCAGCGGCATGAACCGGCTATGAATTTCGAACTGGTTCGGCAGTTGCAGCAACACAAGATTTTGTTCCGGATCAGATAACCACGTCTGAAAAGCTTCCGCTAAACAGCCTGAAATATCGCCCAGCTTGACCGGCAGCGTCGATAAATTTGCCAACCGTAATGCAGACTCATTGGCCATCTGGATGACCTGCTGCTTATTGGCGATGATAATGCCCGATTGCAGATGCTGGATAATGTACTTATTCAGGTCCTCCAGCTTAAGGATGGTCTGCTTTTGTTGATCGGCAAGCTGGAATATTTGCTCGCTACGTAAAGCGAGGATATACGACAGCAAAGCAATGGTAAGAAATGCAGCGCCGAGCATGCCTGCGTTGACGTAAGAGGTAGAGCTGAAACTGTGGCTGTAACCGGCCACAACTTGTTCGGCCAACACGGCCAAACTCGCCATGGCCGCAAAAACCATCGCACAGCGGCCGCCGATTAATAAGCCGCCGGCGGCAATGGATACGGCCAGCAAAGCGCCCATGCCGCTGTTAACGCCGCCGGACGAATGCATGATCAAAGTCAGAATGAGTATGTCTGTAAAAATGAGCAGCTGCGCTTGTGTCGCATAGCTGGTCACTCGCCAAGCTATGCAGATGCCGGAAATAAGCGAGAGCATCAAGTAGCTTTGACTGCTGTAGATGAATAATTTGCTGTTGTAGGTGCCCAGCAATGAAACATCCGTAGGGCTGTAAAACAAGGTAATAAACAGGCCCGCCAAGATAAGCCGATAGCCTAAAAAAACTTTCAGCAACAGCCAGGCTTGCTGGGCGGGAATGCCGTAGCCTTTAGAAAAAGGACAAGGAAAGATGGTTTCGTTGGTATTTGGCGGCATGTTTATTTTTAAAATGGCGTTTTGCAGGGACTTCGTTAAAATGCTCGGTAAAGCCTTTAAGCGTAGCATTTAGTTGCCATTTATGTGTGAAAAATACCCGCCGGACATGGTTGCCGGTTCATTCAAGGAGTAATTAATGAATATTCATGAGTATCAGGCTAAACAGCTGTTTTTGCATTACTCCATCCCGGTGCCTGACGGCAAGCAAGCAATAACGCCGGAAAAGGCCGAACAGGCGGCCGAGGAGTTGGGCGGAGACGGTTGGGTCGTTAAAGCTCAGGTTCATGCCGGAGGTCGGGGCAAGGTCGGCGGCGTAAAGCTGGCCAAGAGTCCGACCGAAGTGGCCGCGTTGAGCCGGGAGATGCTCGGCAAGCGGCTGGTGACCCAGCAAACCGGCGCGGAAGGCTTACCGATCAACTCGGTGCTGGTCGAAAAAACCTATCCGATCAAGCGCGAGTTATATCTAAGCGTTTTGGTTGACCGCGGCAGTCAGCGCATTATTTTTATCGCTTCGGCAGCGGGCGGTATGGATATCGAAACCGTCGCCCACGAAACGCCGGAACAGATCATCTCAGTGCCGGTGCATCCGGCCGCCGGCCTGCAAGGTTATCAATGCCGAAAAGTCGCCTATGCGCTAGGGCTTAAAGGAACACAGACCAAAGCCTTGGGAAAAATCATGCAAGGTTTGTATGATCTGTTTTTAGACAAAGACGCCAGCCAGATTGAAATTAATCCTTTAATAGAAACCGACAGCGGCGAATTGCTGGCGCTGGACGCCAAGATCAATTTTGACGATAACGCGGTCGAAGCGCATCCCGACATAAGGGCGATGAAAGATCCGGAGCAGGAAGATGAAAAAGAAAACAAGGCCCAGCAATTCGGGCTGAATTACATTACCCTGGACGGCAATATCGGCTGCATGGTCAACGGTGCGGGACTAGCCATGGCGACCATGGATCTGGTCAAGCTCAAAGGCGGTTTGCCTGCCAATTTTCTCGATGTCGGCGGCGGCACCAGTGTTGAAAAAGTCTGCGAGGCGTTCAAACTGATCCTGTCGGATCACAGCGTCAAAGCGGTGTTGGTGAACATTTTCGGCGGCATCGTGCAGTGCGACATTATCGCGGCGGGCATTCTGGCCGCTGTCGAGCAGGTTCATGTTGGCGTACCCGTGGTGGTGCGCCTGGAAGGCACCAATGCCGAGCAGGGCCGGGCCTTGCTGAGCAACACCGGCCTCAATCTTTATGCGGCGGATGATTTGACACACGCGGCAGAGCAAGTCGTCGCATTGGCTAAGGAGGCCGCATGAGCATTTTAATCGACAAAGATACCAAAGTAATTTGCCAGGGCTTTACCGGCAAGCAAGGCGCTTTTCATTCCCAACAAGCATTGGACTACGGCACGAAGCTAGTCGGCGGCGTTACCCCGGAACGCGGCGGCGAAACGCATTTAGGTTTGCCGGTATTCAATACCGTACAGGATGCCGTTAACGATACCGGCGCAACCGCCAGCATGATCTATGTCCCGCCTTTCTACGCGGCCGACGCGATTCTGGAAGCGGTCGATGCGGGCATCAAGCTGATCGTCTGCATCACCGAAGGCATACCCATCTTGCAAATGCTGCGTGTTAAAGCGGCAATGGCAGGCACCGGCACATTGCTGATCGGACCGAACTGCCCCGGCGTCATCACGCCCGGCGCATGCAAAATCGGCATCATGCCCGGCCACATTCACCTGCCCGGCTCAATCGGCATCGTGTCGCGCTCCGGCACTTTGACCTATGAGTCGGTGCATCAAACCACTGCACAAGGCCTGGGACAAAGCACCTGCGTCGGCATCGGCGGCGACCCGATACACGGCATGAACTTTGTTGATGTGCTGAGCCGTTTTCAAGCCGACGAACAAACCAAAGGCATCGTCATGGTCGGTGAAATCGGCGGCGGCGAAGAAGAGGAGGCCGCGGAATACATCAAAGCCCATGTCACCAAACCAGTGGTGGCTTATATCGCAGGACAAACCGCCCCTCCCGGCAAGCGCATGGGCCATGCCGGTGCGATTGTGACCGGAGGCAAAGGCACTGCAGAAGGTAAAGTCGCCGCACTTAAAGCCGCGGGCATTGAAGTCGTCAGCTCGCCGACCGATATTGGCGTGGCGATAAAAGGGTGTTTTTAAATTCCAATAACCGACATGGAACGCTAACCAATCTGATTTTTACGAATGACTTTAAAAATTGCTCTAGCCCAAACCAACTTCCTAGTTGGAAACATTGCCGCCAATGTCGACAACATCGTTCAGGCCGCCACTCATGCCCGTGATGAATTGGGCGCGGACATGATTGTCTTCCCTGAACTGACCCTGACCGGCTATCCGGCGGAAGATCTGCTATTGCGCAACGACTTTATTAATACCGCCAATAATGCGCTTTACCAATTGGCCGACCGCGTTACCGGTATCGCTATGGTGGTCGGTTTCCCCGAGCGCGAGGGCGACAAGCTTTACAACAGCGCGGCAGTGCTGCATCAGGGCGCGATACTGGCCTGTTACCGCAAACGGGCATTACCCAACTATGGCGTGTTTGATGAGCAACGTTATTTTATCGCCGGTACACAGCCTTGCGTGTTTGAGTTCAACGGCACGTTTATCGGGCTGACCATTTGCGAAGATGTCTGGAAGCTCGGCATGATTGACGATAATAAACAAGCCGGAGCCGAGCTGCTGCTAACCCTTAATGCCTCGCCGTTCAATTCGGGAAAAATACATCAACGCGAAGACATTATTTGCAGTCAGATTAAAACCGCCCAAATTCCGCTGGTTTATGTCAATCAAGTCGGCGGCCAGGATGAATTGATTTTTGACGGCGCGTCTTTTGTCGTAGACGCAGAGGGAGAGATCGTTTTCCGGGCAGCGGAATTTAAGGAGCAGATCAGCGTAGTCGAATTTTCCGGCAGCCAGCCAGTAAAAAACACCTGCGCGCCTCTCTACAATAAAGTCTCCAGCGAATATCAGGCCCTGGTGCTGGGCATTAAGGATTATGTGCGTAAAAACGGTTTTCAGGGCGCCATTTTAGGCTTGTCCGGCGGCATCGATTCGGCGCTGGTTCTGGCTCTGGCTGTTGATGCGCTGGGTGCGGATAAGGTTGAAGCCGTGTTGCTGCCGTCGCGCTATACCCAAGACATGAGCAACGAAGATGCGGTGCTGGAAGCAAAAGCCTTGGGCGTCAAGCATCATATTATTCCGATAGAGCCCGCCGTTACTGCCTTCACCGGCATGCTGGCCGATATTTTTGCAGGCACGGCCAAAGACGCCACCGAGGAAAACATTCAGGCGCGCTGCCGCGGCGTGGTGCTGATGGCGCTGTCGAACAAACAGGGCAAGCTGCTGTTGACCACCGGCAACAAAAGCGAAATGAGCGTCGGCTATGCAACGCTATACGGCGATATGTCCGGCGGTTTTGCGCCGATCAAGGACGTGCCCAAAATGCTGGTTTACCAATTGGCGCGTTACCGTAATTCGTTGTCGCCGGTGATACCGGAACGGGTCATTACCCGTCCGCCTTCTGCCGAGTTGGCGCCCGACCAGGTCGATGAAGACTCCTTGCCGCCTTACGACGTGCTGGACCCGATACTGGAGCGTTACATCGAAAAGGATCAATCCGCCGATGAAATCATCGCGGCCGGCTTCAAGCGCGAAGATGTCGCCAGGGCTATCAGCCTGGTGGATCGAAACGAATATAAACGCAGACAATCCCCGCCGGGAATCAGGATTACCGGCAGGGCGTTCGGCCGCGACCGGCGTTACCCGATCACTTCAGGCTACAGGGGCATTTAGTTATCCATTGGATACTGTCTCTGCCTATCTTGGGTAATGGATTACCCTTTCTCAATTCCCGACTATTTGTAATACAATAGACAGGTTTACAACCGTTTGTTTCGATCACGCAATGTTCCTGCCGGCGGGTTATAAATAACAAGGCTATAGCTGTGCCGGCTGTCGATATTACCTATTGAGGATCAATAGAATATACCTTTCAAAACACCCGCATAGCTAACTAAAAACATGACTGCTAGCTCAGCTGAAATGTTTCTGAGTAGACAGTATTTAATAATTAAAAAAGGTCAGTATATGTGTTGGAGTGGTGAAGCGTCAGGCGTTTTAGCCGTCGCAGGTCTTAGTACCGCAACTTATGTTGCGCTTAAAGGGGAGTCGAAAGAACTCTGGATTCCGTTAACTTATTTTGCCTTAATGGAATTATTACAGGCATTCACTTATGTCTATATCGATTTATGTGACAATCCGAACAATCAGGTACTCACATTGCTGGGCTATCTGCATGTCTCGTTCCAGCCGTTTTTTGTCAACATGGTGGCGATGTATTTCATTCCGGAAAGCGTCAAACTGAAAATACGCACGACGGTCTATACCCTATGCGGGATCGGTACGCTGTTCATGCTGTTCAAGATGTACCCGTTTGCCTGGGCAGGATCCTGCAATATCGGCATAGAGGGATTTTGCGGACCGAGTATCTGCTCCACCTCCGGTTCCTGGCATATCGCCTGGCAAATGCCGTTGAACGGCCTGATGTCAGACCCTGTCGGCTGGCTGTTCGGCTTTAACTGGGGCCTGCATGCGTTTACTTATATTTTGGTCGCTTTTTACCTGCCGCTGATATACGGCTCCTGGCGTTTCGTGGGCTTCCATTATTTAATCGGACCGTTTATTTCCGACGTTACCACCACCGATCCCAACGAATATTCAGCGGTTTGGTGCCTGTTCTCTATCGCCTTATGCGTATCGGTTATCAAAACCCCGATCAGAAAACATTTGCATGTTAAAAACTGGCCTTTTTATAAAAAGTATATTGGCGACGCGCTTTAATTTTTAAGTCATCTCGAATAGCCCAGCCGTAGGAATATTCTCTTACGGCTGGTTAAAGCATCAGCGGTTTCAAGGCTCTTCTTGGGTTTTGGAAACAATACTTCGGGTTGCAACAGAATGTCCAAAAGAGCAAGTCCAGCAATGCTGATCTCATGATTTGACGTTATATATCCACTCAAAGCCTCCTTATTAAATCGATAACCTCCCCCTACAAAATGCCCCGATCTGGGCGCAACAGCGACCAGAAACGCTTCATCGCCGCATGACCAATGCTTATATGTCGGACGTCTTCATTACATGGGTTTTCATCGATAAGATTACTGAGGCGGCATAAGGCGAATTTTCATACTCTAAAATGAAACTGCCTAGCTATGAAAATAACGTTTCTGCGCTTCCCCAACATAACAAATCCATTTTCAACCTCAATAAATAGCCATCCCTATATCTAAAGCTATAGAAAAATATATCCCGCGATAAATAGTTAATTCCCTGCGGAAGCTTATAATTTTTTCCATGATACGTAATAACCTTAAACTCAAAGAAAACCGGACAGCCAACCGCTATCCATTGGTTTTGCCCGTCGAATTTGAAAGCGGTACAGGCTGGACACGCGATATCAGTACCGTTGGTGTCTGTATCGAAACCGAACGGCCTTTACAGCGCGGCTCCGCCATTCGGTTTTCAATGCGTGTGCCGCAGACTGGAGACGTGGAGATCCGGCTTCAATGTGACGGAATTGTATTGAGAACGGAACCGTTAGGAAAAAGTTGGCAAGCTGGGGTGGCTATGACGATGGTTAGGTTAGACGATAAAAATTAGTTTCTATCGAGTCTAACTCTGCTGTTTAAATAATTTATTGCTAGCGCTTAATTGCAAAATCAGTATTTTATATTTGCAGCTAAGAAGTTGGTTTTTAATGAGTTTTATGTTACATTATTAGGTAAACGCCAATTGCTTTAACAGTTTTTTGGGGATTATTTAAGGAACAGGGAATGTGTTGAGCAACTGCTCCTGCGTCGCCTAAGACCTCTTCGCTTAAGGCTTTATATTGCCTGCATATCCCGTTAAGTCGTGTTTTAAGTTCTAAAAAGCATTTTTGATAGCAAGTGTACGCCGCAAAAATGCATACCCTGTTAAATTAAGCCTCTCTCCTGGATATACAGCGTCAACGCCACACGGCTTTTAACCTGCAATTTGTCATAAACATTATGTAAATGTACTTTCACGGTGCCTTCAGTAATGTAAAGTTCTTCGGCGATCAGTTTGTTGCTGAAGCCGCGGGCGACTAATTTGACTAGATTGATTTCCCTAGGCGTCAAGATTTGAGTAATGTTTTGGATTTCGGTTTCACGCTTGAGCATTTTTTCCAGAGCGCGGCCCACGGAGTCTTTCTCCAGCCATTCGCCGCCGGCATAGACTTTATTAACGCACTGAATCAAAAGCTGCGGAGCCATTTCTTTTAATACAACGCCACGCACGCCAAGGCGGATGGCTTCCAGCACTTCGTCGTCATCAAGAGCGGCTGTGAGCAGTATGACCTTGGTCGGCAACTCTTCTTTTTGCAGATCTCGCAGCACTTCCAAACCGTTTTTCTGGGGCATTTTAAGGTCCAGCATCAGAATGTCCGGTTGATAGTAAATGGCCGCCTGCAACGCTTGTTCGCCATCGGTACAGCAAGCTCGCACGTTGATGTTCGTCTCCATGGTAAACAATTGTTGCAGTCCTTTGAGTACGAGTGGGTGGTCGTCGGCCAGCACCAGATTGATCGCCATTGCTTTTACTCCTGCTCAAATGCACTGTCAGCGCACATAAAATAGTTTGTCTGGTTTTCAGGGGACAGCGGTACGGACATTTCAAGGCCGGCACCGGCAGCGCTAGAATTAATCACGAGTTGCCCTCTCAGAGTGATAATTCTTTCCATCACCGTTTTTGGCCCATGACCTATAGCTTTTAATCCATCAAGATCATAGCGCCCCTGAAACGGAAACCCCTTGCCGTCGTCAGAGACGTTGATATTCAACCGGCCTGCTTCGAGAGCAATGATGGCCTGTACTTGCGAAGCTTGAGCATGTCGAGCAATGTTTATCAGGGACTCGCGCAATAAATAATGAATATCGTCGATCAGCGCTTGAGGCAGGTTGGCATTCACCGGCTGTACGGAAATCTCAACATTGAGCCCCCATTGTAACTTGAGTGTTTCGGCCAAGTTGTACAAGCATCTATCCATGTGAGATTTTCTGTTGTCGACAGCAATCGCAACCGGTTTAAGTTTCTGGATGAAGTTTCGGAAGTTGCGTTGTTCGTTAATAATGACGCTCTGAAGTTCGGCTAGCCCTTTTTGTACCGTTGGGGTTTCTTTTTCAAGCTGTCGTTTAATTATTTCGATTTGCAGGGCGATGCCGGTCAATGTTTGCAGGACACCGTCATGAAGATCACGCGCCATCCTGATTCGCTCTTCGCTCGCCGCTGTTTTTTTCAGGCGCTGCTGCATAAGAAGCTGATCCATTAATGTTTTTAATTGCCGGCCTACAAGACCGCTCAATATCAAGTCGTCGGAATTCATGCCGGCTTTGTCCAGAAACAGCAGCCGCCCTTGAAATTCTTGTCCGTCCAGCCATACGGCAATAACCCGGTGAATTTTATAATGCGCAACCAGTTCAGAATGCAATGGGGAGCCAAGCGACTGTCTAAAACCGGCATTCGAAGTTTGCAACACCTTGGCGGTAGAACTGGCTGTGTTTAGACAAAGAAAATCGCTGCGACCGAGATGCTCGGCGACCAGCGGCTCATAGATACCCGGTGAGAGTTGTTGCCACTGGAATTCTTCAGGCGACAGGTAAGCAATATGGCGCAAAGGTTCATCTTGCTCTTCCCAGATCATCAGCAAACGCGGCACATTAGTGAGCTCGGCCGCATATGCCAATGCTTCCCGGATTAAGGTTTGCGGCGAACCGGATGTATTAATATTGCCTGGCCAATCATGGAGTTTACTCAGCTCGCTACGGATGCCTTTCTCGTAGGCCGTCAAGTAGATCAGCAGTATCGCGATGAAGGCGAGATAGACGCAACGGATGATAAAACGGTTAAGCTGGAAGTCTTGATTATTCTGGATAACTTCCATAAAAAAGCCCATGCCGATGAACAGGCACAGAAAAGCCAGCGCTGTCCATAAAGTGCCGCTTTTTTGCCAGCGCAGGGTGGCACAAGATATGGCAAAAACGAAATAGGCAAAAACGGGACTGTTAGTTCCTCCGGTAAAAAATGCCAGCGCAGTAAGTATGGCTACGTCGATGATATGGGAGACGAGCCCTATCATTTCCAGTCGGGAAGCCAAAGCCCAGACCAGAGGAACCATCAGTAAGGAATAGCCCAAGTAAACCGTAAGCAGTATATAAGTAATATCGCTGTACTTGGCGGGCTCGTAGGGATCCAGATACATCACCAACAGAAATAAACTCGCCAGTATGATTCGTCCAACTACGATCAGAGGTTCAATACGTCGTCTTGGAGAATAGAAGATTTCCATTGTTGTATCAGCTGTATCGGTCACTACGGGTTTGCAATGATCTGAGCGGTTATTTTACCTGATGCCGAAGTCGGTTGCCGGAACTAAATAGCTTCATTGGATAGGCTCATCACTATTCATCCCATAACCACTGATTTTCGCTTCGCCCCCCAATCTCCCGGCTTGGCATTGAACACGCCCGCGCAACGTGCGCCGCAAAATCGACAATTTCCTGACGCGTCCAGGTTCCAGTCTGACAATTCGTACCAGTCGCGGCCTATCAATAATCCTCTGCACTTGTGACAATAGGTACTTTCTTCCGCCTTATCATGCACATTGCCGACATAGGCATAATGTATCCCATTTTTTAACGCGATTTGCCGCGCCAGCAATAAGGATGAAAGCGGCGTAGGCGGCTTATCGCGCATTTTCCAGTCAGGATGAAACGCGGTGAAGTGCATCGGTACATCCGGCCCCAGGTTCTCGACCACCCATTGGGTCATTGATTCCAGTTCCGCCTCAGAATCGTTCTCGTCAGGGATAATTAAAGTAGTCAGCTCCATCCAAACCGATGTTTCGTGTTTGATATATTTGATCGTTTCCAAGACCGGCTCCAAATGCCCACCGGCAATTTTGTAATAAAATCGCTCGGTAAAAGCTTTTAAATCGATATTGGCGGCATCCATATATTGATAGAATTCGGCCCTGGGCTCCGCGCAGACATACCCCGCCGATACCGCAACCGATTTTATGCCCAAATCCCTACAGGCTTGGGCGGTATCGATCGCGTATTCATGAAAAACCACCGGGTCGTTGTAGGTATAAGCGACGCTGTGGCAGCCGTTATCCCGTGCCGCCTGGGCAATCGCATCGGGCGCTGCCTTGCTCATCAGGGTGTCCATTTCCCGCGATTTACTGATGTCCCAGTTCTGGCAAAAGTTGCAGGCCAGATTGCAACCGGCAGTGCCGAAAGAAAACACTGAAGTGCCGGGCAGGAAATGGTTCAGCGGTTTCTTTTCGATAGGATCAATGGCAAAACCGCTGGAACGGCCGTAACTGGTCATCACGATCTGGTCGTCCAGATTCTGCCTGACAAAGCACAGGCCGCGCTGGCCTTTGTGCAGCTTGCAAAATCTCGGACAAAGATCACATTGAATCCGGCCATCGTTCAGTACATGCCAATAACGGGTTTTTACGGTATCTTGGGTAACAAAATCAGTCATAATTTTCTCCTGTTTCTACTAATAAATAGTAAAAAAGCCGCCCCTTTATTCAGGCGATAATGCATCAAGGCTTCATTAATAACTCAGCCATTTTGCAAGAGCGAACTGTGGATACTACAATTGGCTTTTTGTAGCATGTCTTATCAACGCAATAAAATAAACGATTTTTGTATGCTTAAGTAGTAGTACGTATGGCTACCGGATGGCTTTGAATCTATTATCATGTGCCGTTAAAGTATCGGTTGTTGCTGTAAAGTGCTTAAAGGCTGAACGGCTTGATAATAACTCGTCGATAATTTAGGTGCTGGTGGCCTAAGCTCCCCCGGAGCTGCCGTCAGGATTTACTCAGTAAGCGCTACCCGCAGAAGGGATCTCCACCCTGCTCCATTACATAAAAGGACAAGCTAATGAATAGACAGCCCGCCGTAGCAGGTTCTTTTTATCCTGCAAATCCAGAGCAACTCCGTTTGATGTTAAAGCAGTTTTTGACTAATGCGGCGACCGATGAAAAAGTTCCCAAAGCCATCATCGTGCCCCATGCCGGCTATATTTATTCCGGCCCGATCGCCGCAAGCGCTTATACCCGGCTAAAAAAAGCCCATGACCGGATAACCCGGGTAGTGCTTATCGGCCCTTCTCACCGGGTAGCATTCAGGGGCTTGGCCGTGAGCAGAGCGGAAACCTTTACTACGCCTTTGGGACGTGTACTTGTAGATCAGGCGGCAGTGCGGACTATAGTTCAGCTGCCTTTTGTCGAATACATCGAGCAGGCCCACACCTATGAACACAGCCTGGAAGTGCATCTGCCTTTCTTACAAGAAGTACTGGATAACTTTGAAATCGTGCCCATTGTTGCCGGAGAAGCGTCACCGGAACAAGTCAGCCAAGTGCTTGACGCGCTTTGGGGCGGCGATGAAACGCTGATTGTGATCAGTTCAGACCTGAGCCATTATCATGATTATGCAACCGCCAAGCAGATAGATGACTCAACCAGCCGAACCATAGAACAGTTGCAATATGAGCAGCTCGCTTCCGAGTCCGCCTGCGGTAAAGTGCCTGTCAGCGGGCTGTTAAAACTGGCCCGGAAAAAGTCGCTGTCAGTAACAAACATCGATCTGCGCAACTCCGGCGACACCGCAGGAGATAAAGCCAGCGTTGTCGGCTACGGCGCTTATGTCATTGAGTGAGCCGAACCGCCAACGCCTGCTGGAGCTGGCAAGAAACTCTATTAGCCATGGCTTGTTGACCGGCCGTCCCTTAAAAGTCAATTTGGCAGGTTATCCTGAAGAATTGGCCGAGCGGCGCGCCACATTTGTAACCTTGAACATAAACCAACAGTTACGCGGCTGTATCGGTATGCTGGAAGCGGTCAGACCGCTGGCTGAAGATATTGCCGAAAATGCATTTTTAGCCGCCTTTCAAGACCCTCGCTTTCCGCCATTGCAAGCGGACGAATTCGACGACCTGGAAATACACTTGTCCTTGCTCACAGCTGCCGAGCCCATTGCATTTACCTCTGAACAGGACTTGATATCTCAACTGCAACCGGGCATAGACGGCTTAATATTGGAAGAGCCGGAAATTGACAATGTTGCGAACAAGCGCGAACAGCTGCCGCCGAGAATAGACGGTTTAATATTGGAAAAAGACCGCCGACGCGGACGACGCGGAACTTTTCTGCCCATGGTGTGGGAACAACTGCCGCAGCCCGAACAATTTTTGCGGTATTTGAAGCAAAAAGCCGGGTTGCCGCCTGATTACTGGTCCCAAGATATCCGAATTTACCGCTACCACGTGGAATTAATAGATTAAGTCCAAAAACGTTATGCCTTAACATCGGCCAAAGATGATAAGCATCCGTAAGGGATTTCAGCTATCCGGTAATAAATTGACTTTGCATAAAGCCTGATATACCTACAGCTTGCAACACTGGTTTGTTAAAGCTTCAAATCTCGCGGTTATCGCCTTCGGTGGCTCAGGTTTGTTATTCGCCATGTGCATCGAGCGGTCTTGTTATTGGCTACGCTTTATTGCAGATCTGGAAAGTGGATCATTAAACACTCACCGTGAGAGGATGAAATAAGGATAATGTCGCCATAATCGGGATGCCTGGTACATTTGGCAGCAAGCATTCCGGCAAATTCAACTCTTTCCACTTCATCGTGAATGTGTTCGGAAATATCTGCATATTGCTGTATTGTCAGAGGTGTTATCTTTACGTCTTTCATTTACATAGTCTCCACTAGATTAAAGAAAGGCGAGCATAGCAAGTAGCTGTTATTTTGCTTTGTTAATACCATATTCTTTTTTCATGATTGAGATTTAAATCCAGCCCGCATAAATATAAACCGCTCTTAACATTAAGAAACTCTATTTATATAGCCTGGGGCCGGCTCCTGAAAAGTCAGAGACCGGCCCAACTTCATTCATAAAAAAATTCAAAAATTATTATATTACGTGTTAATTAGCTGTCAAGATCAACGCAGTGCAAATACGTTTTACGGTTAAAGAGCAGCACTACCATTAACGTGATTTGAACAATGATGTTAAATATCCATGCTATGTTTTTCATGATGATTTCCTCAAAGCGAATTTATTAAACTTCGGCTTGCGCTTCAATCATGTCGGCAATGTCGATCTAGCATTCCTTATCGGCCGACATTTTTATTGCTAAAGGCAAGACCTTAATTCCCAATCAGTCATCGCTCAATAACACCATTTTTTGAACGTTTTCGCCACGGCGAAAAAAGCGGTAATTTATATTTTTTCAGATTATGTTATTCATTCCTCAAAATAAGTTGGTGTTGCATAAGCAATATTAGGTTAAGACATTCAATTTATTCTATCAATAAGTGCTGTTACTTATCAGGAGGACTCGTTATTGAGCTGAATGCGGCATCAAACAAAGGCTCAGCCATTCATCACAACAAACCATGCTCTGCAAACGAGTAAGGCTGTCCGTCACCGATAATAAAATGATCCAGCACCCGTATATCAAACAAAGCCAAAGCCTGTTTAAGCTTCTCGGTAATGTGTTTATCGGCTTGGCTGGGTTCGGAAATACCCGACGGGTGGTTATGGGCGAAAATGACCGCCGCCGCATTATGGCGCAGCGCCTGCTTGGCGACTTCCCGTGGATAAACGCTGGCGCCGTCGATGGTGCCCCGAAATAATTCATCCAATTGTATGACCCGGTGCTGGTTATCCAGAAATAGACAAGCAAACACTTCGTAGTTGTAACCGCGCAACTGCGCGCTGAGATAGGAACGGGTGATGTCCGGACTGGTTAGCGCATCGCCGCGCTGCAGGGCTTCTTTAAAATGCCGCCGAGCCATTTCCAGTACAGCCTGGAGCTGAACATAAGTGGCCTCGCCCAAGCCTTTACCCTCGCAAAAACTTTGCTGATCGGCGCCGAGCAAGGCTTTTAAAGAACCGAAATTACTCAACAGCTCACGCGCCAGATCAACTGCGGATTTGCCGGGCAAACCGGTTCGCAGGAAAATGGCCAGCAACTCAGCATCGGTTAAAGCAGCTGAGCCGCGCCGCAACAATTTTTCTCTGGGCCGATCTTCCGCCGACCAATCTTTAATGGACATGAGTTTCCTTCTTTAAGGTAGGAATTAAAGCATAGAAGAATTTCCTCATCCTTGCCATAATGTCATCATTTGTTCAACTTTTCGGGCATGACTATTAACAAGCATATTTTATTGGCTGTCAGCGGCGGCATTGCTGCCTACAAGTCGGCAGAGCTAGTCAGGCTGTTGCGGAAACGAGGTGCTGCCGTGCGCGTGGTGATGACTCGTTCAGCCATGCAATTTGTCAGCCCGCTGACCTTTCAGGCGCTGTCCGGCAATCCGGTGCATAGCGAACTGCTTGATGCCGATGAAGAAAATTCGATGGGGCATATCAATTTGGCACGTTGGGCAGATGCATTAATTATTGCCCCGGCAACAGCCAATACCATTGCCAAATGCAGCCACGGCCTGGCTGACGATTTATTATCGACCTTGTATCTGGCGGCAACCTGCCCTGTTTATGTTGCTCCGGCCATGAATCAGGCCATGTGGCATAAACCGGTCACCCAAGAAAACATCCAAAAACTCAAAAGCCACGGCGTTACCGTTATCGGCCCCGAACAAGGCGATCAAGCCTGCGGCGAGACCGGCTTAGGCAGGATGTCCGAGCCTGTGGAAATCTGCAACCGTTTAATGGCTGAACCGGCCCCACAATGTTTAAGCGGACTCAAGGTTTTAATCAGTGCAGGGCCCACCCGCGAGCCTTTGGATCCGGTGCGTTACATCACCAATCGCAGCTCCGGCAAAATGGGCTATGCGCTGGCCAATGCGGCATTAAAAGCAGGCGCCAAGGTCACGCTGGTCAGCGGCCCGGTATCGCTGGCCGCGCCTGCCGATGCCAACGTGGTCAACGTAGAAACCGCCGCGCAAATGCATGAGGCGGTTATCGCCCAAGCCCCAAAACATGACATTTACATCGGCGCCGCAGCTGTTGCCGATTACAGCCCTGCCCTCATGGAAAACGAAAAAATAAAAAAACAGGACGGCCAAACCGCATTAACGTTAACGCTGCAAAAAACCAAAGATATTCTCGCGGAAGTTGCACAACTTCCCGAGCGCCCGTTCACGGTCGGATTTGCTGCGGAAACCCATGATCTTGAACAGTACGCGCTGGATAAATTGGCGCGGAAAAATCTGGATATGATTGCAGCGAATTGGGTAGGGCGCGAACAGGGCGGCTTTGATAGCGAGCAAAACGCCTTGCAGGTATTCTGGAAAAACGGTCAAAAAACCTTGGCAATGACCGACAAAAATCGCTTGGCCGAGCAACTCATCAGTTTAATCGTAGAGAGAATGGAATATGAAAGGCACAACAAAAATACAGCTTAAAATTCTGGACGGCCGCTTAGGCAAAGACATTCCGTTGCCTGAATACGCCACCTCCGGATCGGCGGGACTGGATTTACGTGCCTGCCTGGACGAGCCGATCGAGTTGAAGCCGGGCGAAACGGTATTGATTCCCACCGGACTGGCTATTCATATCGACGATCATCAATTGGCTGCGGTTTTGTTACCCAGATCCGGTCTGGGACATAAACACGGCATCGTGCTGGGCAATCTTGTGGGGCTGATCGATTCGGATTATCAGGGCCAGGTTTTCGTTTCTTGCTGGAACCGGGGAAACACGGCTTTTACGATCAATATCGGCGAGCGCATCGCGCAAATGGTTTTTGTGCCGGTGGTGCAGGTGGAATTCGAACAAGTCGCCGAGTTTGACCAAAGCTTGCGAGGGGCAGGCGGTTTTGGTCATACGGGTCGCCACTAAGCCGTTCTCCATGGAGCTATAAATAAATGATACGACTATTTTCCTTATTGTCAGCACTGGCTGTTTTGATGGTTGTAACTGCCGGAGCGGGCATTTACTGGATCGGTGCGTCCCAAATCGCGCAATCAAAGCAGGACTCAACCGCCGCTGTTGCCAAGAGTGTTGCATTTGGCATATCGGCACAGATCAATTTGTTAACCGACACATTGGAAAAAATGGCGCAGGATCCCGAGGTGCTGGCTGCGGTTACCAACGCAGACACGGCCCAATTAATCTCAGCATCCGAAAAGCTTGAAAAGCATTTACCCTTCGTTCTGAAGGTCCGGCTGTTATTGCCCGGCGTCAGTGAACTGGATGATAAAAGCATCCCCAAAATGGGCTATGCCGATCTCGACATGGTGCGGGAAACATTTACCAAGAATCAATTCCCGGCAATACAGGGCGATAGCGGACCCGACAGGCATTTGGCGATAACCCGCAGGATTATGCAGAATGGCCAAGTGGTCGGCATCATCCTGGCCAGCTTGAACTACGACTTTATTAGTAAAATCGTACAGGCAGCGGAGCTAAAAGACGGACATCTTGAACTAAGACAGGCATCATTGGTGTTAGGTGCTGCCGGCGCACCGGTCAGTGCAGAGCAAAGCGATGATTTGCAAGTACCCGTTGCCAACACCGGCTGGCAATTGCATTATCAGTATATCGACAGTGCAAGTTTCGAAAATATAGCAATTATCGCTGCCATGATCGGTATTTCTGCGGTGCTGTCGCTGCTGGCTTTTTTTATGGGCTACCGGAAGCTTTCGGCTCATTTGACACATGACTTGGGCAGCGTGCTAAAAGCCTGCAAGGACATGATGACTAATAAACTGCAAGGCACTTACCCGGTTAAATTAGCAGAAGTTAACCTCGTTATTTCAACCTTGGCGCAGTTCAAACGGGTTTTGGATAATGAGCACAGCGATAAAGTCGACGTTAAAAGCGTTGCCGAAATGAACAACTTTTTTGCTGACTTCGACGACTTCATGGCCGAACCGGCTTCCGACAGTCTGGTGACGTTTTCTCCAAGCGGTGAGATTCAATCAGCCGCCACGCCGGAAACAAAAGCGGCCGAGCAACGCATCGAGCAATCGTCTAACGCGCCAGCCGACAATGCTGTTAAACCCGCTATCGCACCCAACAAGCCGGAAATAGTTGAAAAAACCGTGCCGGACTTTTTTGACATGCCCGTTTCCATCAAAAAAACCGCTGACGTCGGCTTGATTTTCAGGGCTTATGACATCCGGGGCATAGCCGGCAAGACGCTGACTAAAGAAGTGGTTTACGACATTGGCCGCGCGCTCGGCACCCAGGCTAAAGAACAGGGCTGTAAAAAAATCGTGGTCGGCCGCGATGGCAGAACTTCCAGCCCTGCACTGGCGGAAGCCTTGGCTAAAGGGCTTATTGCAACGGGGCTTAATGTGCTGGATATCGGCATGGTGCCTACGCCGGTGCTTTATTTTGTCGCAAGGCACACTGAAGGACGCTCCGGTGTGATGGTTACCGGCAGCCATAACCCGGCCGACTATAACGGCCTGAAAATGGTCATTAACGGCGAAACGCTGGCCGGCGAAAAAATCCAACAACTTAAAACCTGTATCGACAACCAAGCCTATGCTGCGGATAAACCCGGCAGCATCGAACAGAACAGCCACTTCAGCAACGAATATATAGGCCTTATTTCTGAAGATGTGCGGATTGCCAGGCCCATGACCGTTGTGCTGGACTGCGGCAACGGCGTTGCCGGCGAGCTGGGGCCTATGCTGCTGAAGACACTGGGTTGCGATGTGAAGGAGCTATTCTGCGACATCGACGGCAGCTTCCCTAACCACCATCCGGACCCCAGCAACCCTAAAAACCTGAGTGAATTGATTGCAACCGTCAAACATTACCAGGCCGATATCGGTATTGCTTTCGATGGCGACGGCGACCGTTTGGGCGTTGTCGACTCAAACGGCAAGATTATCTGGCCGGACCGGCAAATGATGCTGTTTGCCAAAGATGTGCTGGCAGGCAAACCCGGATCGGAAATCATTTACGACGTTAAATGCTCCCGACATCTGACCGATCAGATTACCAAATACGGCGGCAGGCCGACGATGTGGAAAACCGGGCATTCCTTGATGAAAGCCAAACTTAAAGAAACCGGCGCAAAATTGGCCGGTGAAATGAGCGGACACATTTACTTTAATGACCGCTGGTTCGGTTTTGACGATGCCTTATATGCGGCCGCGCGGTTGCTCGAAATACTGTCCAAAGACACACGCAGCAGCGCCGAAGTATTTGCCGGTTTTCCCGACAGCATCAATACCCCGGAATTGAATATCGCGCTGGAAGAAGGTGAAAACTTCACCTTTATGAACAGCTTGCTTGCAGAAGCGGAGTTTACCGACGGCAAAATCATCGATATAGACGGATTGCGCGTCGACTTCCAGAACGGCTGGGGACTGGTGCGGGCATCAAACACCACACCGTCACTGGTCATTCGTTTTGAGGCCGATTCGGAAGCTGCAATGCACAGTATTCAGGATCAATTCAGGCCGTTGATGAAGAAGATCAAACCCGGCATTGCTTTGCCTTTTTAGCAAGCGTAAAAATTTTATCGATGAAGAAACCTTACAAAGACAAAGTTAAATACTGCCCGACTGAGGTTTCTTGTACAATAGTGCTGCTAGAGAAATCGTAGTTTTATACTCAGTTTTTAACTCAGGAAAGCATAATGAAAAAAATCAAACTCTTACTTGCGGCATTCTTGTTTGGCTTATCAAGCATGGCTGCATTTGCCGATACCCTGAATTCCAACAAAGACATCATCGGCAGCTGGTATCTGGAATATACAAAAAAATCGCCGGAAGATACTGAAAAAAAACCGATGGGCATGACCTGGGTGATCAATAACAGCCAGCTGATTCAAAAAGATATTCCTCAAGTCAGAGGCAACCCTTACGATGCGCCGGCAGTTGACTATATTGTTGAAGACGGCAATTTAAAAGTCAGCATACTGGGCAGAGCGGGTAAATACGATGTTTACTCGTTAGTGGAAAAAACCGATACCGCGATGGTGCTTAAGGACAGTAAGTACGGTACTTACATGTATTTCACCAAAAAATAAACCGCTCCCCCGCCGAGCCTTGAAACTTAAGTCTCGGCAACTTCGCTTACGAGACTGTGAAAGTATTGTTCAAATCAGGCTGATAAGGATTATTTACCACAGAGAACACGAACGACTGCACGGACGCAGGAGGTACGACCCCAAGGATGGGGCTTACAAGTGTAGGTTTTTTTTTAAAAAAGTATGACGAGACAGAGCGTTACGGTAAATTGATGAGTGTCATCAACATCTGTTTACCGGAGCTGCCGCTATGTCTCGCCATCCAGAACTATACCAATGGATCGACACGATTGTCATGCGATTTCCCTCACTCAGCAAGCCACAAGCTTTGGGCTTGGCGTTGTGGAGTTTTGGCATGGTCATTGTCCGC
>Ga0208262_1000172_pt1 | contig 27950 bp, 35 predicted proteins | sample LakWasMet15_LOW5_2_FD_183863 | JGI IMG/M metagenome (GOLD analysis project Ga0208262, IMG submission 183863) | Freshwater sediment methanotrophic microbial communities from Lake Washington under simulated oxygen tension - Sediment Metagenome... | ecosystem: Environmental > Aquatic > Freshwater >... | reverse complement strand
TCAGTACGCTCTTCTTCGGTGAGTCGCACTATGTATTTCTTTGCCAACTGTCTGCCCCATTAATGTACAAACGGAGTATATGAGGGCAATTACCCGTCAAATCAAGAATGACTGAGTACTAGCCTCAAGATAAAGACGTGTATTTGGCCCAGATAATTTTCTAATACCAATAAAACCGCTTTCTGCATAGGTTAGACGATTTGCATCTAAGCATGCCTCAAAAGCCCAGAGTTTCGCGCGTAATAGACGATGATGTGAGCGGTCATCCGGAAAGAGTGCTTGAATTTTTCCGGCAAGCTCAATCGCCTCCTCAGATTCAGCCTGTTATACAGCCTTTCGAAGTTCAAGTTCGAGAGGCCTGATAGCGGCCAGTTGCTTTTCAGTTAGCTTGGTGTTGGACATAAAATCTAACAAGTTATTAATTTAAGAGCGCGTAGTTTATAGGATGGTTACTATCAAACACTAACAAAACTCTACATCTCAATTGAGGCGCTACGGGCTTGCCACTATGTCATGAGCGCAAAAGCATCAGATTACAGTCGTTTTTAATCACAAAAATCATTGTGCCATTAATTACAAAACCAAAAAAAATGACTGTTGCGTTTGCAACAATGCCACTCATTCACAAAAGACAATAATCATATAAATCAACGCTATAAAACAAAATATTGCCATTGGCACGACCCGTGCATTTACTTTGAGTAAACCTAACTTTACGAGGTCGATGCGATGCAATTACCAGTATTAAACGATGCCCCTGCGGCAAAAGGCGGCTGCTCAGCCGGTTCCTGCGGTTCAACCGATGATCAAATGGATTCATTGCCTGACTCGATACGGGAGAAGGTACAGAATCATCCCTGCTATTCGGAAGATGCCCATCATTACTTCGCCCGGATGCACGTGGCCGTGGCTCCGGCTTGTAATATTCAATGCCATTACTGTAACCGTAAATACGATTGCGCTAATGAGTCGCGGCCCGGCGTGGTGTCCGAACTGCTGACGCCGGACCAAGCGGTTAAAAAGACCATGGCGGTGGCGGCTAATATTCCGCAAATGACGGTGCTGGGCATTGCCGGTCCCGGCGATCCGTTAGCCAATCCCGAACGCACCTTTGAAACGTTCCGCCGCTTAAGCGAGGAAGCGCCGGATATTAAGTTATGCGTATCGACTAACGGCTTGGCCCTGCCCGATGCGGTCGAGGAATTGTCCAAGCACAATATCGATCATGTCACGATCACGATTAACTGCGTTGATCCAGAAATCGGCGCAAAAATTTATCCGTGGATTTACTGGAAAAATAAACGCATCAAAGGCGTAAAAGCCGCGAAAATCCTGATCGAGCAACAGCAAAAAGGCCTGGAGATGCTGATTGCGAAAGGTATTTTGGTCAAGGTTAACTCGGTGATGATTCCCGGCGTGAACGACCAGCATTTGGCCGAAGTCAGCAAGGTTGTTAAGTCCAAAGGCGCGTTTTTACATAACGTGATGCCGCTGATTGCCGAAGCCGAGCATGGCACTTTCTACGGCGTGATGGGACAACGCGGTCCGACTCCCGATGAACTGCAAGACTTGCAAGACAGCTGTTCCGGCGATATGAACATGATGCGCCATTGCCGCCAATGCCGTGCCGATGCGGTGGGCATGCTCGGCGAGGATCGCGGCGACGAGTTTACGCTGGACAAGATCGAAGACATGGAAATCGATTACCAGGCGGCGATGGAAAAACGCAAGGTCATCCACCAAGCCATCCAGGCTGAAATGGACAGCAAGCGATTGGAAAAAGCCGAAAAGGCGCAGCAACATCAACAAGAACCCAAAATGACTACGCGTCCGGTCTTAATGGCCGTAGCCACCAGCGGCCAGGGCGTGATTAACATGCACTTCGGTCATGCCAAAGAATTCCTGATTTATGAAGCTTCACCGGAGGGCGTGCGCTTTATCAGTCATCGCAAAGCCGATCAATATTGCGGCGGCGATACCACTTGCGGGGACGGCGAAAGCACGTTGCAAGTGACTATCCGGGCATTGGCGGGCTGCGAAGCGGTGTTGTGCTCGAAAGTCGGTTATGAGCCTTGGGAGCAGTTGGAAGCGGCCGGCATTCAACCGAATGGCGAGCATGCGATGGAGCCGATCGAAGAAGCGGTGATGGCGGTTTACAAGGAGATGGCGGCAGCGGGTAAGTTGGATGACGCTACAGATTCGGTCAGAGCCAGCGCATAACAGTCGTAGGGTACGCACCGCGTACCTTATTTCAATGCGATAAAAGGTACGCGGTGCGTACCCTACATCAGGAGTTTCCGCTCGTTCCCAAGCTCCAGCTTGGGAATGCCGTCTTGGAAGCTCCAGCTTCCCGGAATACTGAAAGCTGGAGCTTTCTGTACTGGGTTCCCAAGCTTCAGCTTGGGAACCAGAGAATCGCCTTCCGGTATTTGATTACCATTCTTTAAGGAGCCTGTCATGGCAGTAAAAATTATTGAATCCTGTGTTAATTGCTTTGCTTGCGAACCGGTCTGCCCGAGCAACGCGATTTACGAAGCCAAGCCGCATTTTTTAGTCGACAGCAAAAAATGCACCGAATGCGAAGGCGATTTCCCGGTTTTTCAATGCGCCAGTATTTGCCCGATTGAAGGCGCGATTCTGGACTCGTTAGGCTTGGCGATTAACCCGCCCGGCTCTTTAACCGGCATTCCTCCTGAAAAAATGGCGGAAGCGATGGCCGAGCTACAGTCCCATTAATTAACGGTGCATCCGATGGCTACTGTCTATTTCTATGAAAAGCCCGGCTGTATTAACAATACCCGGCAAAAGAAATTATTAGCCGCAGCAGGTCATGAGGTTGTGGCGCTGAATTTATTGAACGAACCCTGGCAAGCAGATCGTTTACGCGCTTTTTTCGGCGAGTCGGCAGTGCGGGATTGGTTTAATTACAGTGCTCCGCCACTGAAATACGGCGAGATCGATCCGGATAAACTATCAGAACAACAAGCGTTGGCGCTGATGCTGCATAATCCGTTGTTAATTCGCCGTCCTTTGATGCAAGTCGGCGATAGCTTAATGGCCGGATTCGACCAACAGGCGGTCGATACATGGATCGGCTTAAAAGAATCCGAAGCCCAGCAGGATATTGAAAGCTGCCCTCGCTCGTCTGCATCTGCAAGCTGCGGTCATGACTAAACCACCGGTCTTGGCTCTGGATGGCGTAGCGCAAGCCGTTACGCTATCCGATCGCGTTCATTGGATAGGCGCGCTCGACCCGTCGTTGCGCACCTTCGACATTATTTTAAAAACCGCCAACGGCACCAGTTACAACGCTTATGTCGTCAGGGGCAGCGAAGGCGTTGCGATCGTTGATACCGTCAAAGAAAATTTTGCCGATGATTTTTTTGCCCGCTTGGAATCGGTAGCCCGTTATGACGAAATCAAAGTCATCGTTCTGAATCATCTCGAACCCGATCATACCGGCGCCTTGCCTGAACTGATGCGCCGCGCGCCGCAAGCTCAACTGTATATTTCCCAGAAAGCTCAATCCATGCTCAAAGCCCTGTTAAAGCAGGATGAGTTCGATTTTACGCCGGTCTTTACCGGCGACAAAGTATCGCTGGGCGACCGCACTTTGGAGTTTTTCCATACGCCTTATTTGCATTGGCCGGATACCCAATGCACTTATTTAATCGAGGAAAAAACTCTGTTTTCCGGCGATGTGTTCGGCTGCCATTTTTGCGATGCGCGGCTGTTTAACGATGAAGTCGGCGACTTTCGCTTTTCGTTTGAATATTACTACGCCCATATCATGCGGCCGTTTAAAGAGTACGTAAACCGGGCGCTGGTTCTGCTCGAGCCTTTGTTGCCGCTGAACCAAATCCTGCCTGCGCACGGCCCGCTGCTGCGCGACCAGCCGCAACGCTATGTCCAGCGCTATCGCGAATTATCGACAGCGGCCTTGCAAAGCAAAATCAGCGCCGGCGAAAAAACCCTGTTGATCTTTTATATCAGTTCCTACGGCAATACGCGGCGCATGGCCGAAGCGATTTATGAAGGCGCAATGGCCGTGGAGCATGTGCGCGTGTCTCTATACGACCTGGAAGGCAGCGAAATAGCGCCTTTTGTCGATTTGATCGAAAGTGCGGACGGCATCCTGTTCGGCACGCCGACGATTAATGGCGATGCGGTTAAACCGGTATGGGACTTATTGTCCTCGCTGGCGGTCATCAATCTCAAATCGAAGCTGGGCGGGGTTTTCGGCTCGTACGGCTGGACCGGTGAAGGCGTGAAAATGGTTGAAGATCGCTTGCGCGGTCTCAAATTGCGTGTGCCCATTCCGGGCATACGCATTAAGTTAATTCCGACCGAGGAAGAAATCCAAATCTGTCGTGAATTCGGGCATGAAATGGCGCTGGATCTGATGGGTTTAAGGCAGCCCAAAACGATCGATATGGCCGATCTTGCCTAATATTTTTGGCTACCGACTTAAAAACGGGGCAGTCTAAGTAAGAAGCCGTTCGTGGAGAGCCCTTCGATAAACTCAGGAGAGCCCTGTCGAACCATGAGCGGATTAACCGTCCACCCCATTCGACAAGCTCATGGCAGGCTTCGAGGCATTTAGTCCTGAGCATCGACGAAGGGTCAGGGCGAACGGTTAATCCTTGCTACTTGCCCCGTATTAAGCAGGTAACCTTATTTTTAACTCATCAGGAGAGTAGCAATGGCGAAAGCGTCAATTACCTTTGAAGATATTAATGTTACCGTTTCGGCGCCTGCCGGTACCCGGGTAATCGAAATTTCCGAAAAGGTCGGTTCGGGTATTACTTACGGCTGCCGTGAAGGCGACTGCGGTACTTGCATTATGAAAATAACCGAAGGCTGGAATAATTTGACTGAACCGTCTGTACTTGAAGATAAAGTCCTGCGCGAGAACATGGCCGGTAAACATAATCGGCTGGCGTGCCAGGCACAGGTGCTGGGCGGAACCGTTAAAGTTCGGCCGGTTTAACAACATAAGCTCTTATTTCCGTGCTTTTGTGCCGTAGAGTTTCCCTTAATGAGGAATGGTGGCATTTCAGATCTTTCAGGTTTTAAAAACCTGGAAGATCTTAGCTTGAACCAATGAAAGCGGCAATTTTGCGCGGGAATACGAAGCAAGAATAATCGTCGGCATGGCCCCCATGTGGCAATTTTACAAATTTATTTAAGGAGTTAGTCATGGCTTTAGTTACCTTTTCAAATCCCGAATATCGGGATAAAACCGTCTACGCCGTAGCAGGCAGTCATACAGAGACACTGCTAAAACTCGCGCGGGAAAACAAAATTCCGATCAATTATGAATGCGAAGACGGCGAATGCGGCACCTGCCTGATCAAAGTCAGCAGTATCGATAAAAAGCAACAACGCATGGGCAGTCCGTTAACCGAAAAAGAGAAATCGGTACTGCAATCCAGCGGCAAGATCAGCAAAGAAGAAATGGAGCAAATGATTGTCGATGACTTGCCGTCGCCCTGGCGCTTGGCTTGCCAGATGATAGTCAGGGATGAAGATATTCTGGTCGAATATTAATTATGTCTGCCGCGTTTCAACTCCCTGGTGATCGGGAACAAAGCTATTCCCGCCTGACATCAAAGCCCTTGCTTACAACCGCAAGGGGTGTCTCCATGCCTGTAAATGGCGTTATCACGCCAAACAGCCATGTAACGCCTAATCATGAATGGCTGGCCTGCATGATCGCCAGTTGGTGTGCAGGGCAGGGCGCTTTGCCTGATTATCTGGGGCTGGAGCGCGGGCAGTTTAATGAGTTAAGAGAGCATTTTTTCTCAGGATGCGAAATTCCGGAACAAGCGCCGTCTGGAAACAAGCTGGACTTTAGCCGAATGCTGGAAAAAGACGATCTGGTTAATTTACTGAAAAACTCCAGTCAACCCGGAGTTATAGAGATAGATTGGATCATAGGCGTTATCGTAGCCGGCTGTCTGGGCAGCGATCATTTGTGGCAGGATTTGGGGCTTTGGTCACGCTCGCAATTGAGCGCCATGCTGCAATACAACTTCCCCGAATTGGCCGCAAAAAATGACAAGGACATGAAATGGAAAAAGTTTTTGTACAAGCAGCTTTGCGAAGCGGAAGGCTTGTATCTGTGCCGCGTACCCTCTTGCGAAGTGTGCGCCGATTATGCCAAATGTTATGGCTCTGAGGAATAAGTAGCTTTTTAATATTTTTATTGACCACGAAGACACGAAGAGCACGAAGTTTTATATTTTTCCTGTTCCCAATTTAATGACGTTGAGTTCAGCGGAGTGCAAGCTCCGCCTCAAGCGCCTACTTTTGGTGCTTGCTCAGCAGGCGAAGCTTCCGCTCCTGCTCACGCCCCTCGCCAGCATCCATGCCGGCGAAGCTGCACTCCAATTGTTCCACTTCGGATTCTTCAAGCGCCCGTAGACATCCTTAAATCCGGTACAGCAAGCGTTTCTACTTTTTTAGCGGTTGCTTTAAGCAAATCAACTGAGTCGATTGCCAGTTCTGCCGTCCATAAAATTCCAGGGCAGGGGCGTTGTTTTTATCCGCCAGCAACTGCAAACGTTTAAATCCATTTTGTCCGGCCCAACAGACAGCTTCGGCAAGCAGTTTTGCACCGATGCCCTGATTGCGAAAACCGGCAGCCACAACCAGATCCTCAAGCAAACCTACCGCGCCGCCTTCCGCTGTGGAAATCAAAGTTTGTATACTGCACATGCCCAGCAGTTTTTTATCGTCATTCGCTTCGGCGACCAGGATGCAAGCTTGGTCGTTTTCCATTAGCAGCTGTATGCCGCGCGTCTGTTTGTCCGGGTCGAAATCAAAATCCGCTTCTATGGCAAACAGGGATTTTAACAGCACCACCAATTGGGCTATATCGCTCGGCTTTGCCGTTCGTATGCTGATCATTATCTTGTTCGCGGCATGCGTTAGGAAGAATGGACATCCCAGAGGCGCTTATAACAGCTATCCATCCGGGCAAGCTTGGTCGTTATCTGATTGAGCCGGTTATATTCAGGAAAGCGGCCTTTGCTGCCGGTGCTGTACCATTGCTCCATTGCCAGGGTTAGCCGCTGCCTGTCCGTGTAGTCTTGAGCTATCTGGTCCTTCAGCCACATCATGCTGTTACCGGGCTTTAGATCGACTATCCGGTAACGTACCGCATCATCAAAAATACGCACGCCGCCGCCTTCCGCCGCAGTTTGGTGCAGTTTTACCGGATCGATAATTTCAACGCCCGCCAGGTAATCAATGGCGAATTCGTGCAGCTCGGGCAGCCACGGCACGGTTGGCCCCATCAATACGGTGGTGGCGTGCTGGGCAAGCTCGGCCAAACGCGGAAAAGTTTTGTTGGTGATGGAACTGGCCGTTAAAAACACCCAGTCGGCATCGGGCAATAAAAATTCGCAGGCGGGATCGGGATAATCGTCCGGAGAAGGTTGCCGCTCGATGATGCTGAGATTAAATTGTTCGGCGTAGCGATCAATGCCCGGATAACGGCCAATGACCACGACTTTCTTGCCTTGCAGTCGGGGCAGGAAATAATCGAAAACTGCCAGATTGGCGTTGCCGGGAGTCGGCAGCAGGGTTATTCCTGACGGTAACTCGTAGCGGTTCAAGCTGCAATTAATCGCCGACATTGCAACCGTCGCCTTATAAGGCTCCCAATCGGTAATCCATCCGGCTAATTCTGCCAATGTCTTGCCGACTAAAGTGCCCGGCCACGACAGGGTGCGGGTAGGCAGGCCGGGACTCATCGCCAAACCCGTATGCTGTGCTTTACACACTGTCCAAACCAGGCCGATGTTTAACTCGGTGACTTGGGTATCGCTACCGGCATAATCCAGCAACAGTTCGTAAATTCGCGCTGGATTTTCCATGTCGGCTATGCGGGCATTTCCAGCAATTTGGGTTCGGATTTAATCTTTTCGGCATTACCCCAGGCGGTAACGCCCTCAACAAAGCGGCCAGTTTTGGTCGGATGCGGTTTAACCACATCATATTCCGCGTAAAAGGTACCGTCGCTATTAAATTGAAGCCTGCCGACACGCTGTTTTTTAGGCTCATCGTACCAATAGCAGCTTAGGTTATCCGCTCCGGCATAAGGATCCTTGACGAGTTCATAGTCGGCATCTTCATAACACGGATAGTGTTGGATGTCCGCTTCAGTAAAACCTAATTTGTTGATTTCTTCGGCCAGTCGCTGACATACGCATTCAGCCAACTGACGGTTTAGTGCGATATGCTCGGATAAATTCATGATTCAGTAATCCTCGCAGCTAAATCCATAATGACTGACGCGCCGGAAAGGTCATCAGGGTCCAGTTGTTGCAGATGCGACAAAACCAGTTGCGCGTCGATGGTAAACCCAAGCCTGAGTTTAATGAACGCCAAGGCTTTGAGCGTATATAAATAAAACAGGGTGATGTCATTGGCATACAGGTCCCATTTTTGCCGGTTTTTAGCTAATCGGCGATAATCGCTGGGAAAGCCGCCTTGCCTTGCCGCTTCCTCCAGCCCCGCTATAACTATTCGTTCTGCATCGACGAGGCGTTTTTGGTAGAAATAAAACTTATACAGCGCAAAATAGGTTTGCAGACAATGGCTGTCCAGCGCTTGCGCTTGTAAAAACAATGATTCCGCACGGCTTTGGTCAACCGAGCTTGCGGCTACGGCCGCTTGCAGAAGATGATTAACTTCGATCGGCATATTGGGGCTGAACATCACCCGTTCTTCTACAAACGCGACGGACATTACCAGATCTCGGCAGGAACCATCAGTTCGGCGACTGGTTCGCCGCCGAGCAGATGTTGTTCGATGATGGTTTTAACATCGTCTTTTTTCAATCTGCCGTACATCACCGCTTCAGGATAAACCAAGACGCTGGGGCCCATCATGCAAGGCCCCATACAGCCGGTGTTGGTCAGGGCGATTTTTTCAAACAGGTTTCGGGCTTGGATTTCATTCATGAATTCATTCATGATTTCGGCGCAGCCGCTGCTGGCGCAGGAACCGCGAGGATGTCCCTGCGGACGGTTTTGGGTGCATATGAATACGTGTTTTTCGGGTCTGGGCATGGTTTTGTTCCTTAATTGTAAATTGTAGAAATGCTCACCACGAAGCCAAAAGTAGGCGCCTCTAGGCGACACGAAGGACACGAAGAAAATAAGATTTCGTATTTTCTGTTGTTCCCACGTGCTGCGTCACTGTCATTAAGTTAAGAAAAAAGCTCCCTTCTGTGTGCTGGTTCCCAAGCTCCTGCTTGGGAATTCAGTACGGGAAGCTCTAGCTTCCCGGCTCGCAAAGCTAGAGCTTTGCTCACTGGGTTCCCAAGCGGGAGCTTGGGAACCAGCGTATCTTTTAACTTAATGGTAGTGACGTGCTGCGTGGAGCGAGAAAATCTTCGTGTCTTCGTGGTGAATAATTATTCTATTTCGTGTCTTTCGCGCTTTTCGTGGATAAAACGCTTGTTAAGCCGCTTGTTTATGTTCGTGGGTAAAACAGCTTTTCGGACATACTTTGGAGCAGGCTTCGCAACCGATGCAATCGAGTTTGTTTTTGATGCTCATGACCATGCTGTTGTCATCGTCATCTTCAAAATCGCCGTAATCGTCATCAAAATCATCGGGATCAAGTACGTCGGCTTTTTCGACCAAATCGAACACATCGCGCGGGCAGACTTTAAAGCAGCGCCCGCAACCGATGCAGGTTTTGTGATTGATGTCGGTGACGTAAGCAGGCGTCCATTCGGCGCCGCCAAAAGTCACACCGGTTACAAAATCAGACATGGTTATTCTCCTGCTCAGGCCGCATCGCTTTGAGCGGCGATTAGTTTTTGATTGGCTTCATCCCAGGCTTTACAGGCATCGAAAGTCGCCTGGGCAATACCCATCAGTTCTCCGTAAGCGTCGGGCAGGCGGTCTTCTATGAGGTCATGCAATTCCATCGCCTGCTCACTGGCCAAGCGCTTGGTTTTTTTGACTTCTTTTTCCAGTTTTTTTAATTCTTCGGACATGATCCAGCCTCCTTAATCGGTTGCCGCCGCATTGTATTTTTCGATTAAGCCGAGCGCTTTTTCGACGGTTTGGTCGCTTTTTTCGCGCAGGTCTTCCAAGCTTGAGAAACCGAAACGATGCGTATCGCGCAGGATTTTATCGACCACAATCAGTTTGCCGACCATGATCAACGCCCGGCCGAAACCTTCGTGGCTGAGATGAACCATCGGCGCCGCCATCAGGCCGGATTTCTTCTCGATCAGTGTGGCGAGTGAGTTGTAATAGGCTTTTAACCGGGCAATGGTGATTTCATCGGGGTCGCCGATGACCGGAATGTTCTTTTTGCGTTCTTTAGTCAACACGATAGGGTCGATGATTTTGGCTTCCGACCAGCCTTCATAGGTGTCGTAAGTGTCGATTGCACGCAATTGCTTGATCATGTCTTTGACGATGTCGGAACCCAGATTAGCGTCGTCTTCTTGTACGACTAATGCAGCAGTGGCCATGTTTATTTCTCCGTTATAAAAGTAGGGTACGCATCGCGTACCATTTTCAAAGTCATAGTCATAAGAAGGTACGCAATGCGTACCCTACATCATTCATCCCAACCTTCATCTTCCATCTGGTTAAAGCGCTCAGGATCGGGACTCTTGTGTTGATTAATCGCTTTTGCCAACCAGCTGGACGGACCGGCTTTCATCTCATTTTGCAGGTCAAGGATCAGATCAGTAATCTTACCGCCCTCGTGCACCTTCACCGGCTGTATGCCTTTGGTGATCAGCTGGTTAATGGCCGAGCCGCCGACGGCTTGGCAATACACCGCCGCGCAGCCGTTCAGTAATTCAATCTTGACCGACAATTTATCTTCATTGCCGTCCTGCTGGAGTTCGCCAAACTGGGCGGCTTCCAGCAATTGCGCATCGTCCCTATTCACCGCATAAATCGCGAAAGATTTGGCCGAGCCGAAATGTTGGTTGACCGTTTCCATATCGGTCGTGGCAAACGCTATTTTTAATGCGGTTTCCATAAACTTCCTCTCATCAGTGCTTTGCACTATGTGCATACGTCTTGTTAATGACATGACAGCGGGTAATCTGTTATTTCACTGGCCGGTTTTTGGCCGTAGATCGAGCGATAGACCGGGATTTCTTCATGCGAATAATTGATGACCAGATTGGCCAGATCAAACAGCGTTTGCCGGGAACCCCGATAGCCGATCCAGGTTTTCTGATAGCCGCCAATAATGTCGTACAAGGGAAACCCGGCTCTTAAAATCGGTGTACCCAGCCTTTCGGCGGTATCGACAGCGTGAGAATTACCGATCACCAGTTGCACCTTGTTGGCCTTGCCGATCAATTCCATATCTTCAAGGTCGCCGATTTTGATGCTGGCGACGGAAATACGCGACAACAACGGAACATTGCAGGAGGTGACGGCGGCCACGACTTCCGCGCCCATTTCCTGAACCTGATCGACGAACGCATTCAGTAAATCCGCATCGGCGGCAATTGCGATACGCAATTGGCCGAGCATAAAATGCGTGTCCAGCATCGCGTCCTGTAGTTGCGAGCGTTGCCGTTCAATACGCTCGGGCACGTCATGTCCGCTGATTTCGGCTAATGCGGAAATCAGCGCATCGTTGGCTTTTAAGCCGTAAAGATGATCAAGCGCATAGGTCGGCACGCCGGTTTTTTGTTCCAGTAAATCCGCGGCTTTGGCTAGCGATGGGCCGATAACGACGGTTGCCAGTGCGTCTCCCAATGTCGCCATTTCCGATATCAGGGTGCCGCCGATAGTGACCGGGCTGAAATCTTCATCGGTCAAACAGCCATCCAGCGAATCGGAAATATCCGGTACGAAAACCGGCCTGAGCTGGAATTGTTCGAAAATATCACGAAGCGCTTCCAGGTCGCCGGGCGTCAGCATGTAATTGACCAACACATTGACTTGGCGCTTGCGTTTGCCCGGATAAGTTCCGGCTTCCTTGGCATCCGGCACCAGCGCACGAATAATTTCAGTCAGCGTCGCAGCAAAACCGGTCTCGACACTGCCGGTAAAATCGGGCGTATTGACCGCGACAACGGCAATATCGGCAAATTCGGGATTGGCTTCCCTGAACTCCCGGACATTGCGATGCACGTCAGCGCCTTGGGTTTCCGCCAGGCCGGTGGTCAAAATGGTAATCAGGGCAGGGCGGGATTTTTCGGCAATAGTAAGAATGCCTTCAACGACATTTTCATCGGCGCCCATTACCGAACTGCCTTGATCCATTGCCGTACTTTGCAACGGAATGGGCTCTCTGAAATGGCGTACGAAAAATACTTTGGCGAACGCGGTACAGCCCTGCGAGCCGTGCAGCATCGGCATCGCCCGGTTAAAGCCCAATGTCGCCAGCGAGCCGCCTATCGGTTGGCTGGCTTTCAGCGGATTGACCGATAATGCTTTGTTTCTTTTCAGGATGTCAGCCATTGCCCACCTCTTTCGTAGACATTACGCTGGTTCCCAAGCTGGGGCTCTCGTCGTTATACACATCTCGATGTAGGCCGGAATAAGACCACCCGGCGTTAGCCAGGGTGGGCGTTTCCGGCAATCGGAGCGCCGGAAACACCAGTCCCGCGCTTAACGCACGGACAAGCTTATTCCGGCCTACATTCAAGTCAACCTTGCTTCTTTTCAGGACGTCAGCCATGTGTCACCTTCCTGCTGTTCCAAGGCGCGGGCGCTCTGACCGCCTCCCAGACCGGGCTTTCAATTGTCAACGCCAGCTGACGCACCAGCTCCAGCATGCCTTGGTAGCCTTCGTAACCGAATTCGCGTTCCTGGTTAATATCCAAGAACGGCACCTTGGCTTTTAACGCGGTGTACATGTTGCGGCCGCCGGCGATCAGGATGTCGGCCTTGTAATCATGGACGATTTTCAGCAAGGCTCTGGGGCTGCCGTCGTCGATCATCACCGTATCTTCACCCATCAATTCGCGGATTCTGGCTTTGTCTTCTTCGGTGGATTTCTTGGTGCCGGTCGCAACGACCACCATGCCCAAATCCTGCAACGCCGAAATCACCGACCAGCTTTTTACGCCACCGGTAAACAGCAACACCCGTTTGCCTTTCAGGCGCGCTTTCCACGGCTCCAGTTCTTTCCTGATCCGGGTTTCTTCGCGCAGAATCAGCGCTTCGGTACGCTCCGTTAAATCAGGATCGTTAAGCACTCTGGCAAAATCCCGTAGCGACTGGCTGGTATCGGTAATGCCGTAGTAACTGCCTTCAAACCAGGGCGTGCCGTATTTTTGCTGTAACTTGCGGGCGACATTGACCATCGCTTTGGAGCACACCATCATATTGACTTCGGCTTTATGCATGGTTTGCACTTCGCGGAACCTTGCATCGCCGGACAGAGTGCATAAGATGCGCAAACCCAGTTCATCGAATAGCGGCAGTACATGCCAGAACTCGCCGGCAATGTTGTATTCGCCGATCAGGTTAACGTCATGGATGATAATTTCCGCGCGTTGCACGGTTAACGGTAACGGATCGGGATCGCGGGTGCCGATCACATGATTGACCATCGCATCGCCGGCAATGCGGTTGCCGAGATTCTTGGTGCCGTAAAACCCGGCGCTGTCGATCGGCACCACCGGCACGCCCCAGCGCTCCTCGGCGGATTTACAGACCGCGTTAATATCATCGCCGACCAAGGCCGGAACGCAGGTGTTATAAATAAACACGGCGGGCGGGTGATAAGTATCAATTGCTTGCTTGATCGCATGAAACAAACGTTTTTCCGAGCGGCCCATCACAATGTCCTGCTCGGTCAAGTCGGTGGTCATACCGATGCGGTATAAAGCCGCGCCGGAAGAGCGCGTGCCCCGGTTGTCCCAGGAACTGCCCGCACAGGCAATCGGCCCGTGAACGATATGCGCGACATCGGCAATCGGCAGCAGGGCGATTTGAGCCCCGTCAAAAGCGCAGCCGCCCGCGGAAGCGCCGGGTTTGGGTTTGGCGCAACCGGACTTTTCCTTCTTGTTATGCTCACAGGCGGGTTCATCCAGCAGCGCGGCAATGTCTTTAGTTGATTTCATCGGCTTGACCATAATAGCTTTGTTTGATTAAGCTAAAGCAATCGTTGTGCCAGTTTGTATGGCGTTGAAATTGTTAGTATTTGTTAGGTGTTGGTTTGTAGCAAAGCTTACAAAATGGGGAGGGGTATTACAAGAAAGCCATTGGAGGATAATTGACGATGCAGAGATCAAGTGTCACGAACCGCATTGTACAAATGTACATTTGTAACTTTGTTGTCTTCGATGTTATGCTGGTCAAAACCTACACGAAGTCTGGAAGGAGAATCTCATGCGTCTATCTATTGAAGTAACTCAGGAGCAACATCAACGGCTCAAAGCCGTATCGGCTTTACGAGGCCAGAGTATTAAAGACTATGTCCTGGAGCGTGTTTTTCAGCCGTTGCCGGAAATAAATGGGGTAAATGAGGAAGAAGCATTACGTCAGTTGGAAGCGTTTCTGAAACCCCGTATTGAGGAAGCAAGCCAAGGATTAGTCGTCAATAAGTCCGTGCAGCAGATTTTTGAAGAGACTCATCAGGAAGAAACGCGGTAACTGATGCAGCCTTACCTATTAACGCCTTCGGCTGAAGACGACCTTAAAGACATCGCACGTTATACTTTAAAACAGTGGGGTAAAAAGCAAGCCTTGCAATATGCCGATCTGCTTCAGAAACGGTTTCTAATGTCTGTCTCATTTTTTAAATAAAGCTAAAAACACAAATTCACCATTAAAGCCCCAACCTCTAACCCATCAGACGGAACCCTCGCATGAAAATAATTTCCTGGAATGTCAACGGCGTTCGCGCTGTGCAAAGCAAAGGCTTTGCCGAAACGCTCGCTCAGCTCGATGCCGACTGCATTCTGTTGCAGGAAACCAAGGCCCAGGCCGACCAAATCGACAAGGCACTGGAGGGCATCGACGGCTACCGAATTTATTCCTGCTGTGCCGAGCGCAAGGGTTATTCCGGCGTTACGATCTTATCCCGTAAGGAGCCGCTGCAAGTTATCAGCAATATCGGCATTGCCGAGCATGATCTGGAAGGCCGCGTGATCGTTGCCGAATTCGAAAATTTTTATCTGCTTGACGTGTATGTACCGAATTCCGGCGAGGCGTTGGCGCGGCTGGATTACCGCCAAACGTGGGATCGAGAGTTTTTGGCCTATTGTCAGCAATTGCAAAGTAAAAAGCCGCTGATTGCTTGCGGCGATTTTAATGTCGCGCACCGGGAAATCGATATTGCCCGTCCGAAGCCGAATTACAATAAATCGTCCGGCTATACCCAGGTTGAAATCGACGGGTTCAGCCGTTTTCTCGACGCCGGACTGGTCGATACTTTCCGGCATTTTCATCCCGATACCGTTGCTTACAGTTGGTGGAGTTTCCGCGCCGGAGCCCGAGCCAAGAACGTCGGGTGGCGGATCGATTACGTGTTGACCAGCGAAACGATTGTCGACAAAGTCAAACAGGCCTTTATTCTGCCGGAGATTCTCGGATCGGATCATTGTCCGGTTGGTATTGAGATTGATCTTTAAAGACATGCCTGTACGTGAACAGCTGATGCGGGCTCATCGAACCGCATTATTCAATTGCAGCCAATGCCCGGAGATGATCGGTCCGGTCGTGAGCGGGAGTCCCGTATTATCGAAGATTTTACTGATCGGCCAAGCGCCCGGCGATAAGGAAGGCGGGTTCGGCAAGCCGTTTGCCTGGACAGCCGGTAAAACGATGTTCAAATGGTTTGAGCGTATCGGCCTGGATGAGGAGACTTTTCGGCGGCGTGTTTACATGGCTGCGGTGTGCCGCTGTTTTCCGGGTAAAAATCCCAAAGGAGGGGATCGAGTGCCTAGCCCGGTTGAAATCGACAATTGTGCGGGCTGGCTGCAAGCGGAAGTCGATTTGCTCAAGCCCGATTTGATCCTGCCGGTCGGCAAGCTGGCGATAGCGCAATTGATGCCGGTCAAGAAATTAGACGAGGTGATCGGCAAGCTTCATCCTGTCACTTTTCACGGTCACCGCACCGAAGCGATCCCTCTGCCGCATCCGTCCGGCGCGTCGACTTGGCACCGGAAAGAATCGGGCATTACGTTGCTGGAATCGGCATTGACGATTTTGCAGAATCATCCGTCCTGGCAACAACTTTGCCAAGATCGAATGCCGGATGTTGTGTAGGTTGGTGCTGAGGCATGAAGCCCAACAATTCAGCGGATCAAATGCTGGAAGTCCGTGATGTTGGGCTTCCTTACGTCAGCATCAACCCACGAGAACTTAAACTCTCAACAACGCCTGGGTTTGTGACCATATTAGGCTGGTTCCCAAGCTCCTGCTTGGGAACCCAGTGTCGAAAGCTCCAGCTTTCTGTGTTTCTGGAAGCTGGAGCTTCCTGTACTGCATTCCCAAGCTGGAGCTTGGGAACGAGCTGAAAATAGTTATCTAACGCTGTGCCTGTTACTCGTTCGAAACATCCCGCCGGTTCAGAACGTTGCCATGCGAATGGGTTATAAACCCCGTCCGCTTACAGGGTTAATAGATCAAACCCTCAACAACGCTTTAGCCATTCTTTCGGAAAGTTGTTCTTCGACGAATTGTGGTTCGTTGGGTGGGTAAAGCTCCACTTCATCCAGTTCAAAGTTATATTCTTTGCCCAAGGTGATTAGCTCTCTGATTTTTTGTACGGCTAACAGTTTCTCTTTTAATTCACTATCTGTTTTCGCCAGCTCGGAGAAGGCTTTTATTTGTGCAATTGACATTGTGTTGACTCCTTTTGTTAAAAAATACTGCAATGCAGTTGATGAAAAATCTATACGCTATAAGGTGTATTAATCCAGTCTTTAAGTATCGCGACGTCACGTTCGGGCAGGTAAGAAAAGTCTCCGTTAATATCTTGAAAAACCGCTACCCCGTAGTTTGGAGAAACCAGCTTGCCTTTGACCATGTAAAAGAACCAGGCAAGCGGGTAACCGGCTTGGCGATCAAAACGAGCTAGCAGACTATGCAATGCGGTGCCTTTTCTACCGTTAATATCTTCCAGTTGCGGGACGTTTTTTGGCTGGGTGTTGATCAGTTCAACGTTGATTATTTGCTCGCCGAAACGCCCGGTATGCCGGAAAGGCCGGACAATCCAGTCATCGGAAAGCACGGCTTTTTGCTGGGCGCTGCTGCGGTTCCAGTCGTACATAAAGCGCTGTGCCGGATGCTCGTTGACATGGTATTTATTGATTTCATCCATGAAAACCGCCACGTCAGTTTTACGTCGATAAGAATAACGCGACGTTCCAATACAGAATGTTTCTATGCATTCCGGGTCCAGTGGATCAATAAATTCTTCCAGATCCTCCGGCGGATAGTCGCCATTAACAAGCAGTCGATCCGACATCTCATGGGTTTTATCGATGTCGATCTGGATGAATTGTTCCGCTTTAGCGCCGGTTTGGATCACAAAATAAAGGGTGTTGCCGGTTTGCCGGGTGGCGATGAACTTTTGTTCCCGTGCATGATCGATCAAGGTTTGCAGATCTTTGCCGCACTCGATGTAGGTGCGCTCTGTCCATTCGATCAAATTATTGGCAATGCGTTTTCCGTCCATATCGACAATGCCGCCCAGCCGATACCATTCTTCGCCGGTTTTAGCCAATCGAATCGGATAACCCGGATTCAGCGCTTGAAGTTTGGACAGTAGTAATTCGTCATTCGGGTCGGGTAGGGTGTGCTTACAGATTTTTGCAAGCTGTTGCCCGTCAAGTTGAAAAGGTTGGTCAGTCATAGGCTGTTCCCGGTTTCTCGGTGTTATGAGAATGTAAATTTAATCGATCCCGCGCCACCGCCCTGACATCGGGTTCGGGATCATCAAGCAGACAGGCCAATGCTTCGGGCGCAACGCGCTGGGCAGCGGTATAACGCACGACCCAGTTGGCATCGTTCAGCATGATCACCGCATCGACCGGGTCCATGCGCTCGGCGACGATGCGCCGGACTTCAGGCGCACTGTCATCAGCCATCAAGCCAAGGCTGACTTCGGGCAACCGTTCGGCCACGATTTTGCGTACTTGCAGGTCTTCGTCGCGAATGAAGCGGAACAGCCGGCCTTTCGGCAGTCTTTTGGCTATCGTTAATCTGACGATATAGTCTTGATCGCCGGCCATCTTTTCCAATTCATCAGGCGCAAGCCGGTCCGCGACAGTCATGCGTACTTCCCGGTCGGTATCGTCGATTAACAGATGCAGTTGCGACGGCGGTATCCGATAGGTAACCGCGCGCCTGACCACTTCATCTTCATCGTCGATCAGCTCGGCAAGCGCTTTTTGCGGCGCGTAACGGACCGCAATCGCACGCCGTTCCCAAAATCGGTCGTGCAGATATTGTTCGGCAAAACCTGGATTAACGCGAAAAAAGCGGTCGATTTGACGGCCGCTTTCGACGAATACGCAAGTGTCGCCGGGCATGCAACGCCCCATCAGCAGGGTTTTGCCGCGAAATGGGCAAAGACTGCAATCGGCAAAAGGAACGCTGACAGGGCTTTCATGGCCGGACATGGAGAGTTCCGTTTAGTCAGGGATGATTTCTGCAACGACAATGCCGGTAGCAGCATCATAATCGTTGGTCAGGCACAGGCAGTGATCCCTTCCGTCGATTAAATACAGATTGAAATCTTTATGCTCAATAACCGGCTTATTGTTGGGCAGATCGTCATCCATGCAGTAAGTGAAATGGATGGGTTGATATTGCTGTCTCAGCTCGGAAACCGTAGCGTCATCAAGCCCCATCGTTTCAATTTTTGCCGTAATGGCGTTGATTTGTTCGCTGGTAATCATCCTGTCGCCTCTCTCTCAAACCTGAACCGGTCGTTTGCTTCAATACCCATGACTTTAGCCAGCCAAGGGGGCGGAGTTCCGGCAATCACGGTTTGCAATTGATCAATGATTGCAGCAATCGATTCAATGCCGGGCAGCTTCATTGGATGAATGCCCAGTTTGACGATTTTGGCTGCCGCAGGGCCGCCAACCGAGGCAATATAAAGCACTTGGCAATCCTTAATCAGTTCCGCCCTGAATACGTTTTTATCCTCCACGTCCAGGCCGTCGGGGATGTCGGTATCGCGCATGTCGATCAATCGGGCTTCATCGGCTGAAACCTGGTAAATCATAAATTGACTGCAAGAGCCGAAATGACCGTCAACGTTGATGCCGTCGTTGCTGGCGCAAGCGATGCGAACCGAACCGGGCATATCGCCGTCAATATAGGCTTGTTGCTTGGGGATATTCAGACCGGATTTAAGAATGCTTAAAGCATGAGTTAATAAAGGTTCGTCAACATCGATAAACTCACCGGCTTTAGCGGTTTTTAGCGTATTAAGATCAATGCCGACAATTTTATCTTCAGTGATAGGAAGGCCGATGCAATCAGTCAATACTGAAAGCAAGCGTTTGGCATCGGTATCGGGCAGGGCGCGAGCGGCCAGCCCGATACGTAAAGCCAGTTCTCGTGAGAGTTCAGCCTGGCTGCTCATCTGCTTAGGCCTCTAAAGGCAAAATGCAGTTGTCGATAGGACATACTTTGACGCATTGAGGAATGTCAAAATCTCCTTCGCATTCTGTGCAGGTTTTTTTGTCGATTTTAAAGACAATAGAACCCTCGGTGATTGAGTTGGTCGGGCATACCGGTTCGCAGTCGCCGCATGAAATACAATCCGCTTCAACAATATATAAGGCCATGATTATTCTCCTAATCTAAACGTTTCGCGCGCAAGGTAACGGGGAAGTCCGGTTGTGTATCCAATGGTTCGAAATAATATTTCGAGCCGTCGCTGAGCAGGACTTCGCCGCCCCATTTATCGGGGCTGTCGAATTCAACGGATTCCGCCACTTCTTCCAAATCTTTCTTGGGTACGTAGAAGACTAATTTGCCCTCTGCATTTTTCTTCAACATGACACTAGGCATTGAGTTTCTCCGTTTACACGCATTTAATCGATTTAATTGAACGTAGGGGCAAACCCTTGTGGTTGCCCCTTTGGAAATATCCGTATTTGAAGGGTATCCACAAGGGATACCCCTACAGTTAACGAATCAAATCGTAGTTATAGTCAGTTGTACCCATACCTTTGGTTTCTTTATCCAACTGTTCCAGTACGGCATTAACCAGGGTTGTCAGCATGTAAATAGCGCCTTCATAACCCAGTGTTGTCATTCTGTGCAGGTGGTGTCTGTCAAAGATTGGGAAACCGATGCGGATTAACGGAACTTCAAACTCTTCGCCTTTATAGAAAGTATCGCGTTGGATGAACTTGCCGTAAGAATTGCCGATCATGAAGTCCGGTTTGTTGGTGAACACCAATGAACGGAAATGCCACAAGTCTTTGCCGATATGAACTTCAGTTTTTTGTCCGTACGGTGAATCTTGCAGCATTTTGTCCATGGCTTTTTTCCAGCGTTTGTTGGCATGGTTGCATAAGACGTCAGTCGGTTCAGCGCCCACTTCCAACAGGAATTTAGTCATGCCCATGACGAAATCCGCATCGCCGTATAGAGAGAACTTTTTGCCGTGCAGCCAAGCGTGCGAATCAGTCATCATGTCAACCAGACGGCCGCGCTCCAGTTCCAAAGACGCAGAAATCGGTTTGCCGGTTAATTCGGAGACTTTCATCAGGAATTCATCGGTCCATTCCAGGCCCATCGGAATGTTGATGGCGGTAGCGGGTTGGTGCCAAATGTTTTGCACAAACTTTTTGGTTTTTTCCAACTGCCAAGGTTGCAGCAATAACGTATCGATCGCATTAGGCGAATCTTTCAGTTCAGCTTGGGTCGTGCCGCCGGCATACATGCGGAAAGTACCGTCAGCAGGCGTATCCAATACTTCGGAAGGATCGCTCATTAAGCTGTAATCGACGCCCATTTCCTTCATCATGCGGTGCATGACGCGGAAGTTGCCCAGATAAGTTTCAAAGCCCGGAACCAGGTTGATCTTGCCGTTGGAACCGACTTTTTTGTCGTCCATATGGTTCAGCGTGAAATACTTGATCATGCCTTCGAACATATTGTCCCAGCCGGTAGTGTGGCTACCGACAAAGCTTGGGGTATGAGCGAAAGGCGTTGGGTAATCCTGTTCGACATGTCCGGCTTTTTTAGCGTTATTGATGAACGCATTTAAGTCGTCACCGATAACCTCGGCCATACAAGTGGTTGAAACGGCAATGATGTCGGGTTTGTACAAAGCTTTGGCATTTTCCAAACCGGCCATCATATTCTTTTGGCCACCGAATACCGCCGCATCTTCAGTCATCGAGTCGGAAACGCAAGCGACAGGCTCTTTAAAATGACGGTTGAAATAAGAGCGGAAATAAGCGACGCAACCTTGCGAGCCATGAACATAAGGCATGGTTTTTTCAAAGCCCAGTGCGCAAAGTACAGCGCCTAGCGGTTGACAAGCTTTAGCCGGGTTTACCGTTAATGCTTCGCGGTTGAAATTGATTTCTTGGTATTCCTTGGTGGTTGTCCACTGAAACACTTCGTCAATTTTTTCCTGTGGGTGACGCTCTTCATAAGCTTCACGTTTATTGGCGAGGTTTTCCTTGTATTCGTCGTTACGGAATAAAGGATAACTCGGTTGTATGTTTTCGACTTCTTGACTCATGATAATCTCCTACGCGCCACTAATCTGTGGACGACGGTTGAAGGAAAGGTAGGGTACGCATTTATGCCCCAGAGGGTATTGCGTACCTTTTACGGTACGCGGCAGATTTACAAATGGTGCGCGATACGCACCCTACAAATTAAGCGCTTGCAGCGACCGCTACGTTTGAACTCTCAGCTGTTTTCCAAGGTGCTTTCACTTGTTTCCAGCATGGGTTGTTCAATGTCATGTCCATATCGCGGGCAAAGATGGCAAAGCCGTCATAACCGTGATAAGGGCCGGAATAATCCCAAGAGTGCATTTGCCGGAACGGAATACCCATCTTTTGGAAAATGTACTTTTCCTTGATGCCGGAACCGATCAAATCAGGCTGGACTTTCTTAACGAACTCTTCAAACTCATAGCCGGTTACGTCGTCATAGATCAGCGTGGCATTGCCCATTTCCTTGATGGTACGGTCGTAGTCGTCGTTGTGGCCGAATTCATAACCGGTACCCACAACTTCCATGCCCAAGTCTTCATACGCACCGATCACATGACGCGGACGCAAACCGCCGACGTACAGCATCACGCGTTTGCCTTGCAGGCGTGGTTTGTATTTGGCAATAACCGCATCGTATTCGGCTTGATATTTAGCGATAACTTTTTCAGCGCCTGCTTGAATCGTTTCATCGAATAACGCAGCAATTTTGCGTAACGATTCGGCAATTTTGGTAGGACCGAAGAAGTTGTACTCAATCCAGGGGATTTTGTATTTTTCTTCCATATGCCGGGCAATGTAGTTCATTGAACGGTAGCAATGGATCAAATTCAATTTAACCTTTGGCGTTTTTTCCATTTCCGCAATCGTGCCGTCACCGGACCATTGGGCCACGACGCGTAAACCCATTTCTTCCAGCAAAGTACGTGAAGCCCAAGCATCGCCGCCGATGTTGTAGTCACCGATAACCGCTACGTCATAAGGCGTAGTTGGCCAAGTATCATCGCCATCACGGTTTTCCAAGACCCAGTCACGAATCGCATCGTTAGCAATGTGATGGCCTAACGATTGGGAAACGCCGCGAAAACCTTCGCAGCGAACCGGCACGACAGGTTTGCCGATGTCTTTGTTGGCTTTTTTGGCGACCGCTTCAATATCGTCGCCGATCAAGCCGATCGGGCATTCCGATTGAATACTGATGCCTTTGTTCAACGGGAACAATTCTTCGATTTCGGTCATGATTTTGGCCAGCTTTTTATCGCCGCCGAAAACAATGTCCTTTTCGGTAAAGTCAGAAGTAAAGTTCATGGTGCCGAAAGTATTGACGCCGGTAGTACCCACGTAATAGTTACGGCGACCGGCGCGCGAATATTGTCCGCAGCCGACCGGGCCGTGCGAGATATGAATCATATCTTTGATCGGACCCCAAACCACGCCCTTGGAACCTGCGTAGGCACAACCGCGAATGGTCATTACGCCGGGTTGGGACTTACGGTTTGAAGTAATGCACTTATTGGATTTTTCCAAAGACTGATCGTTAACCGCCAAATGCTTGGCGCGATCTTTCCTTGCTTGTTCGGGATAGACTTCAAGCACTTCTTGAATAAGCGCTTCGGTCTCTTCTTTTGTTAGAGCTGCCATGAGTATTCTCCTACTGTGTCATGGGTAATCCCCCATAGACAGGTGTGAAGATGAAAAACCTAGAATCGTAGGGTGCGCATCGCGCACCATGTTTGGAAGTCGCTTACCCAATGACGCGCGATGCGCACCCTACGTCTGTTCATATTAAGCGGTTGCTTCAGCGGCCGCAGTGATACCGATAATCGATTCGTCTTCTTGATCGATAATACCGAATTCCATCATCAGTTCTTCCAGCTCATCCATCGTGATTGGAGTAGGGATAATGAAGTTTTTGTTATCGCGAATTTTCAATGCCAATTGACGGTATTCGTCTGCTTGTTTGGCTTGTGGTTCGTATTCGATAACTGTCATACGACGAATTTCAGCGCGTTGTACAACGTTGTCGCGTGGTACGAAGTGAATCATGGTGGTACCGATTTTTGCAGCCAAAGCAGAGATCAATTCATCTTCACGAGCCGTTTCACGTGAGTTACAAATCAAACCGGCCAAACGTACACTGCCTGAGTTAGCGTATTTCACGATACCTTTAGCAATGTTATTGGCGGCATACATCGCCATCATTTCGCCCGAGCAGACGATGTAAATTTCTTGCGCCTTGTTTTCACGGATTGGCATGGCAAAACCACCACACACAACATCCCCAAGTACATCATAAAAAACGAAGTCAAGTTCATCGTCATAAGCACCTTCTTCTTCTAAGAAGTTAATCGCTGTAATTACACCGCGACCCGCACAACCAACGCCGGGCTCTGGACCGCCTGATTCGACGCATTTGATGCCGCCGTATCCGACTTTCAATACATCTTCGAGTTCTAAATCTTCAACGCTACCTGCTTCGGCAGCCAAACTCATAATTGTAGTTTGGGCTTTCGCATGAAGGATTAAACGGGTAGAGTCGGCTTTTGGATCGCAGCCGACAATCATTACTTTGTTGCCTAATTCCGCTAATGCAGAAACCAGGTTTTGAGTTGTAGTGGACTTACCGATTCCACCCTTGCCGTATATTGCACATTGACGTAATGCCATGATCTTCTCCTCTTCTTAGGACGGTTGTTGTTAATGACATTAGGGGTATAGCAATGGCTGTGCCAGTTGTGTATTTTGCTCTTATCTCATTGATTAATAGGAATTAAAAATATTGCATTGAGGGGCGGATGGCGTTGTGTTTCAAACATTTTGTTATGTTTTGTAGGCTTAGTAACAGTGGGGTTATTCAATGTTGTCTGTTGATTTTGGGGTATAGCTGTATGCGTTAGATATGTCTGCGATTAATTTAAAAGCTTTAGTTCACCACGAAGGACACGAAGTTCTATCGTTCCCATGCTCCGGCGCTCATCGTTATGCACATCTCGACGTAGGCCGGAATAAGCCTGTCTGCGCGTTAAGCGCAGGACTGGCGTTTCCGGCGCTCCGATTGCCGGAAACGCCCACCCTGGCTGACGCCGGGCGGACTTATTCCGGCCTACATCCAAGTCAACGTCCATGCCCCAAGGACGGTCTTGAACAAACTTGTGTATAACGACGAGCGGGCTCCGTGGGAATGCATTGAAGCTAGTCCTGAGCCTTGTCGAAGGACTCCCAGCGTCGCGTTCAGTAAAAACATGCCGGATACATTCCGCGCCGGAACATAAGACGACGCCATTTACTGAAGCTCAATTTAAAGTTGCAGTGTCTATAGTGTCTATATAGTTGTAAATGTATTGAAGATTTTGTGTTTGTATCCAGGCTAGATGGCATAAGGATTGTTATAAACAGTACAAAACACTAGCGCCGTTTAGTGGTAGATAAAGTTGTTTAAATACTTGTAAATCAAATTCTTATATTAATTATTAAGAAACCGGAAAAACTGGATTGAATATTGCTTAGATACAAAGATACACATTCTTAATAATGGAGTTAGCAATGTCTTCTACTGATTTTTCTGAAATACTTGAAGGGTTGTACGACAACAAAGTCGTACCTTACTTGGGGCCGGGCGCGCTTTTCGATGCAACCAATGAACAAACCGGAGCACCGATGCCGGCTGACAGCAACAGCCTGATTTTGGCGATGAATAACGGCGTTCCGATGGCGCCAAAACTGATGTATGAGTTTCCCAGGGCGGCGATGAATCAGGAGCTTAAAAGAGGCAGAAATTTCCTCGGGCAGTTCCTGACCAGATTATATGGCGAAACCCAATATACGCGCGCTGCGGTGCACGATTGGCTGGCCGAATGGCGGCCTGCTTATATCGTCGATATCAATCGGGATACCCAATTGCAAGACAGCTATTCCGATGAAGAACATACGTTGATTGTCGGTGTCGCCAGAATCAGCGCCAGCCAGTTCCGCTTTAAAATATATCACTATGATGGCAGCGATTATTTTGAAATACCCCAGGAACAGATCGATCACAGAATACCCGTTTTATTTAAGCCGATGGGTACGCCCAGACCCGAAGCCAATTACATCGCTTCCGATGCCGATTATGTCGATTACATCACCGAGTTGATGGGCGGCTTTGCGATCCCCGATTTTCTTAAAGAGTACCGCAAGGGCAAACAATACCTGTTTATCGGCGTACCGTTAAACAGGGACTCGGAGCGCATGGTAATGAGCGACATCATATATGGCGCGGCCGAGAAAAAAGGTTGGGTTTTAAACAAAAATCCGACCGACAAAGAAAAGCGGTTTTGCAAAAAAATCGGCTTGGAAATCTTGGACGTGGATGTTGAAGAACTGCTGGCTACCGTGCTTGTCTAATGACCCGGTCCGACCCATTCATCAACCATCGTCTGTTGCTTTACTACAAAGGCGATATCAGCGCCTTGATGCTGTTCGCCCAGCACAGCAGCGGCAGTATCTGCTTTCCCGAGCCGCTGCCCGTGTTGTCCAGCGCACTGGAACCTGAAGAGTTTATAAGCGGTAAAGTCAGTACTCATCCGGCCATGCTGGTCAACAACATCAACCAGCTTTTGCAATTGGACAACGACCTGCTGCGTGTCGAACCGGAGTTTAGCGAACAAATCGATGCGCCCGGCGGCATTATTACCGTGCACATGGCGCGCTTCATGCTGCTCGATCCGCCGCATAGATTGATGCAAAGCCGGGATTGCCGGATGAGAACCTTGCCGGAGATGCGCGGCAGGCCGCCTGCGGAAATGGAGTTGCTGCGCCGCGCTTATGCCAAAGTGATGTAGGCTCAAGATGTTTGATTTCATGGACATGGGTTACGATGAACCTTACGAGCCGATGGAATCGGGGCCGTATATACCGGATGTCGGAGAGTGCATGCGTTGCGGCATGTGCGTTAGCAGTTGCCCGACTTTTCGTTTGTTCCAGATTGATGAAGAAACTCCGCGCCGGCGCATTCGCACCATTAGCAAGATATTGGTTGAAGAGCAGCCGATTAGCGCTGATGAACGGATGCATCTGGATAACTGCTTGCAATGCCGGGCCTGCGAAAGCGTTTGCCCAAGCCGGATGGTTTATGGGCAGTTGTTTGATCAGGCTCAGGCCGAATTAAAGGTTAAACCGGGCTGGTTGGCGAAACTGGCGTTCAAGCTGATTGAAAACAAGCGCTGGTTGAAACGGTTAATGCCGCTGCTGGCTGTTTACCTGAAATCGGGCTTGCAACAACCGTTACGACGTAGCGGATTGCTAGCAAAACTGCATTTGGCGGATGCCGAAGCCTTGCTGGGTAAACCGGCATTGCGGGCATTGGCGGTTTCTTATCCGGCCAGCGCTACGAAACGCGGCCGGGTTGCATTATTCACCGGCTGTATCGCCGAGCATTTCGACCGCGAGACCTTGCAGGCGGCAATCCGACTGCTGAATACGATAGGCTACGAAGTGCGGGTGCCGCCTCAACAAGGCTGTTGCGGAGCGATACACCAGCACAACGGCCAATCCGCCGCCGCATTGATCGACAACAACATTGCAGTCTTCAACGCGCTGGACGTCGATGCCGTGCTACACACCGCCACCGGTTGCGGTGCAATGTTAAGCGAATATCAAAATGAGGATGAAGCGGGACAACTGTTTCGGCAGCGCTTATGCGACATCAACGAATTTTTGCTAAAACACTGGCCGGATGAACTGCAATTGATGGAGTCCAATCTGAAAGTCGCAGTCCATGAGCCATGCAGCCAACGCAACGTGCTCAAAAACCAGCAAACCGTTTATGCGCTGCTGGAAAAAATCCCCGGCTTAAGCATTGTCGCTCTGGCCGATAACCACATCTGCTGCGGAGCGGGCGGCAGTTATATGCTGACTCATCCCGACAATGCCGGGCAGTTACGCGATTTGAAACGGCAGGCTATTACCGATTCGGCAGCGGATGTGGTGGTTAGCAGTAATTTCGGTTGCACGGTTTTTCTGAATGCCGATGAGGGCAGGGTGGCGCATCCACTGTTGCTGTTGGCTCGGCAGTTGCCGGTTATGTAGTTCGCTCTACCGGGCATAAGTATCTACACAACTTTTTTGCATTATAAATACAATAAGTTACAAGTCGGCCTAGCTCCCTCTCCTGCTGGAGAGGGTTGATGATATGGACTCCTCACTCACCCTGGCGCAGTATAAAATGCACCGGCAATTTTTAAACGGTGTAATGAGGAGTCCGACATGAACAATAGCGTAATTGGTTTAGATATAGCAAAACATATTTTCC